>Ga0079306_1000111_pt1 | contig 97782 bp, 83 predicted proteins | sample Methanotroph_Enr_FD_79181 | JGI IMG/M metagenome (GOLD analysis project Ga0079306, IMG submission 79181) | Enriched soil microbial communities from Old Woman Creek wetland in Ohio, USA - Methanotroph_Enrichment_5 | ecosystem: Environmental > Terrestrial > Soil > Wetlands | place: USA: Ohio... | reverse complement strand
TTGATAATTTGCTTTGCGTTCATTTAGCAAAAATGCCACACAAATACAATCATATATTATTGCATATCATCATTTTATGAACATTCATATGTTGATGGTTTAAGGTTTCGAACACTTATGATTACAAATCCGAAACTCCCACGACGCGGATTATAAATCCACCTCAGCCCGAAAAACCCAATTCAACAGCATTTTAAAAGAAAAAACCACCCACCAGCTTAACCTGGTCGGTGGTTTCAGTGGGATGATACCCAAAGGCTAATAGCCTCCGTCAATCACCCAGGTCTTTTGTAGATTATCATTTCTGACAGCTAAGTTATGTTTCTGAACTTCTCCTGATTTGAATTTTACTATATAGGGAACATATTGACCGACAAACAGGCCTGATCTGAAGGGCTTCCCAATTGAAATTATTTGAAGCCCGCCATATACCGTTTTCATTTCTTCCAGGTTCGACGAGTGCTCAAAGGTAGGTTCCAGTTTGTAAACTGTAGTCCAGTCTTTTTCCGACAGTGCTTTCCACCATTTATTTGCTGCTTCTTCAGGCGTGGATGCCAATGCTGCATCCCCCTTTTCTGGTACAAGCTCTTTCAGTTCGACCCATTTAGTGTTTTCAGTTAATGAAATACTGAATGTTTCATCAGCTATTGTTTCGTCATATGAAATGCTGTTTATTTTCAGTATCAATACTTCACTATTGTTTTCGAGCATATAAACTTCGAGTGATTTAAAACGACCGCTTTGTTTATCGAAACTATACACCCGGCGGTTGTCCGATTCGGGAATACTTTTATTGAGGCTGAAAGCATTTTTAAAATCACCAAGTGCATTGGCTTTAATAGTCAGGATGGTTTCAGTATTGGTTTCCTCAATGCTGTATTTGGCTTTGTGCTTTTCTGCAAAAGCTTTCTCTGTCTGCAGGATTTTCTCTGGTTCAAGGAGTATTTTCATCCATTCAACAAAGCCGGCTTCCGGGCTTCCAATTAGCCCGACACCTGTTTTCTCCATGAACCTGTATTGTTTTTGTCCGTCCATTGATACAGTCATTCCAGGCTTTTCAATCCGCCATTTTTCAGTTGGTGTAAACTGTTTCCAGAGAGTGTAATCAATAAAGTCGCCCCGGGTATCAATCAGGTCGAGGTTATCGCCCGGTACTGAACGTACCTGAAAGTGAACTATCATAGTTTTAACCTGGAGGATGGCTTCAATCGAAGTATTGAGCAGTGTTAGCGCTTTCGCATTGGTATTAAAAATGCGCGGACCGAAAATTGGTATAATTGCCAGGGTTATCAATAAAACAGCAGCTATGCTGGCAATTTTTTTCCACGTCGACCTGCTCAGTGAAATTATTCCGGTTTTGGTGCCCAATGTGGTTTGTGATGTTTCGTTTATCTGTTTCATAACATTGTCTTTTAATGAATTTGATGCTTTGATTTCTTTTGAAGGCATCAATGCTGAAGCAGCCATGTTTATAAGATCCAATTCACTGGCATCATTATAGTTTTCGATGATTTTCTTTTTATCAGCAGAGCTGATTGTGTCATCGAAAAGATCAGCGTCCGTATGTTTTATGTTGTTAAACTGCATGTGAGGCCTCCTTTTGATTAAAGAATTGTGTTTTGATTTTTTGTAGTCCATACGAAAACCTCGATTTCGCAGTAGTTAACGGTATTTCCAGAATATCTGCAATCTGCTGAAACTGAAGTCCGTCAACAAACCGAAACCTCAGTATTTCAGCCTGTTCTTCAGGAATGGATCTGAGTAAAAAATTAATCCGCCTGAACTCTTCCTCCCTGATCAATTCTTCTTCCCTTGATTCGGAAGTTTGTGTACTCATATTCTGAGCTGTTTCAAAGGGCACCCGAGAAAACCTGTTTCCAGCCCGTTGCCTGTCAGTGCATGCATTTGCAACCATACGAAAGGAAAATGCACTGAAATCAGCAATCTCTTTCCCTTTATTGAGCTCTCCGAAAATCTTCACAAATACATCCTGCACCACATCTTCGGCATCCTTACGACTACCAAGTCTGAAATAAGCATGATGAACAAGTTTATCCTGGTGGCTGTCAATAAGATTTTCCAGTTGTCTGGTAATTTTAGCGGAATCAGTTTTGTAGTCTGATGAATTCATGCCCGGCCGGGTTTTCGTTTGATTATATGACGGAAATATAAGTAAAAAGACGTAAAGAGATGAAAAGAAATGAAGAAATTGATCGTATTGAATCCGGATCAGAAATTTATTTTTCTGCTTATTCGCATCAAATTTGCTTATCTGTGAATTTGCTTAAGGTCAAAATTAAATTACTTTTGAAACAATTTTAATAAAGTAATTATTATGTCAGACCAAGAACACGGCCCAATCAAAGGCCTTCCCGAAAACGCCTATACCGAACTGAAACCGGGCGAAACCTACGAACCAATTATGTCGTCGAAAAAGGTGTACCCCGAAGTAAACACCTGGAGTGTAATCTGGGGGATAATAATGGCTGCTATCTTTTCGGCAGCGGCAGCATATCTCGGTTTGAAAATAGGTCAGGTTTTTGAGGCTGCAATTCCGATTGCTATAATTGCAGTAGGGCTTTCCACAGTTTTTAAGCGCAAGGGCGCACTGGGCGAAAATGTGATTATACAGTCCATTGGAGCCAGTTCAGGTGTTATTGTTGCTGGTGCTATTTTCACACTTCCTGCTCTGTACATTCTTAATCTGCAGGTTCAGTTTTACCAGATATTCATGTCGTCACTGCTGGGAGGTTTTCTGGGTATTCTTTTTCTGATACCCTTCCGTAAATATTTTGTTGCCGAAATGCACGGCAAATATCCTTTCCCCGAAGCGACTGCCACTACCGAAGTGCTTGTATCGGGCGCCAAAGGCGGAAACCAGGCTCGTCTGCTTCTTGTAGCGGGTCTTATCGGAGGAATTTATGATTTTGTAATCGCCACATTCGGGCTTTGGGCCGAAGTATTTACAACCCGCGTAATTCCTGCCGGGCAAATGCTTGCCGATAAAGCTAAAATTGTATTCAAACTGAATGTAGGCGCAGCAGTAGTCGGACTGGGTTATATAATCGGACTGAAATATGCAGCCATAATCTGTGCCGGTTCTTTTGTAGGATGGTATGTTGTAATACCTGTTATCAATTATTTTGCCGACGGACAAACGCTGGCTGTTGGAACCAACATTACAGCACTTATTGGGAATATGACTGCTGAACAGATTTTTGCTGCTTATGTACGCCCCATTGGAATAGGCGGAATAGCGATGGCCGGAATTATCGGAATCATACGTTCGAGCAATATTATAAAATCAGCGGTTGGTCTTGCAGGCAAAGAGATTTTTGGCAAACATGAAGGTATAAAAACCAACCTCCGCACACAACGCGACCTGCCGATGGCAATTATTGCCGGCGGAATATTGTTGACCGCGATTATAATATTCATTTTCTTCCAGTTTGGTGTGGTGCATAACCTTACACACGCCTTGGTTGGTCTCGGAATTGTAATGATAATCGCTTTTCTTTTCACTACTGTGGCAGCCAATGCCATTGCTATCGTCGGGACTAATCCAGTGAGTGGAATGACGCTGATGACATTGATTATTTCGTCGCTTGTGCTTGTTTCGGTAGGATTGAAAGGCGAATCAGGAATGATTGCGGCACTTATTATCGGAGGTGTTGTTTGTACTGCTCTTTCGATGGCCGGAGGTTTTATTACCGACCTCAAAATTGGTTACTGGTTGGGAACCTCACCCTACAAGCAGCAATCGTGGAAATTCCTCGGAACCTTTGTTTCGGCCATTACTGTCGGAGGAGTGATCATGGTTTTGAACAAAACCTACGGTTTTACAGGCGAAAATGCCATGGTTGCACCACAGGCAAATGCTATGGCAGCGGTCATACAACCAATGATGAGCGGACAGCCTGCACCCTGGATGCTGTATGCAGCCGGCGCTTTTCTGTCACTGATTCTGACAATGATAGGAGTTCCTGCATTAGCATTTTCGCTGGGAATGTTTATTCCTTTGCAGCTGAATACACCGCTTCTGTTAGGCGGAATTATTGCCAATTTTGTTGGCAAACGCAGCAAGGATGAAAAACTGAATCAGGCACGCCGCGAAAGAGGTACTCTCATAGCTTCCGGTTTTATTGCCGGAGGTGCACTTATGGGTGTGATCAGCGCAATACTTGCCAATTTCGGTATAAACTTTGTGAATAAAGAGTGGTTTGAGTCACATGGTGCCGAAGCACTTGCATTACTTATGCTGGCGGTGCTTTGCGGGTATTTTATCTGGGAAACGCTGAAGGCAAAGAAGGAGGAATAGTCCGAGATATTTTACCACAAAGCCACAAGGAAATCTTTGTGGTTAATAAATTACTGATTCATTGAAATAACTTTAGAATTATTATTATGAAAACCGAAATCCTCAACCGCTTTCTTCAATACGTCGCTATCGATACTCAGAGCGATGATTCATCATCCACATTTCCGAGTACAGCCAAACAATTTGATATGCTTAACCTGCTTCACGAGCAGCTGAAAGCGTTTGGCCTCATTGATGTAAGCATCGATTCAAATGGTTATGTTATGGGAACACTGCCATCAAATACGACAAAAAAAGTTCCTGTAATCGGATTTGTATCACATGTAGATACCAGCCCCGATATGAATGGTGCTGATATCAGGCCCCGTTTGGTTGAAAATTACGATGGGAAAGAGATTATTCTCAACGCAGAGAAAAACATAATTATGTCGCCTGTCGATTTTCCTGAGTTGCATGATTATGTAGGACAGACGCTTATTGTCACCGACGGAACAACTCTGCTTGGTGCTGATGACAAGGCTGGTGTAACCGAAATTATGGCGGCTGTTGAGTACCTGGTAAACCACCCTGAAATAGAGCATGGAACTCTAAAAGTCGGATTTACTCCCGACGAAGAAGTTGGACGTGGTGTCGATTTTTTCGATGTTAAAAAGTTTGGTGCCGATTTTGCCTATACCATGGATGGCGGAGGTGTTGGTGAACTGGAATATGAAAACTTTAATGCCGCCGGTGCCAAGGTAATAATACAGGGCCGGAATATACACCCCGGTTATGCCAAAAACAAGATGAAAAATGCCATACTGATGGCTACTGAGTTCAATGCATTGCTTCCGGCAAACGAACGACCAGAGTATACGCAGGATTACGAGGGATTTTACCATCTCATTAAGCTGGAAGGCTCAGTAGAAAATTCATTCATACAGTACATTATCCGCGATCACGACAAACCTAAATTTGAACTCAGGAAACAGTTGTTCAAGGACTGTGTCGATTTCATGAATAAGCGCTACGGCGATGGCTGTTTTACACTCGAAATGAAGGATCAGTACTACAATATGCGCGAAATGGTTGAACCGGTTTACCATGTGGTTGCAACGGCTCAGGAAGCAATGGAGCAACTTGGAATCGTTCCTAAAGTTGTGCCCATCCGCGGAGGTACCGATGGTGCACGCCTTTCGTATATGGGACTTCCCTGCCCTAATATTTTTGCCGGTGGACATAATTTTCACGGTAAGATGGAGTATGTTCCACTCGAATCGATAGTAAAAGCTACTGAGGTAATTCTGAAGATTGTTGAATTGTATACTCAACGGTCATAATCGGACTTTGCTTAGAAAAACCGAAATACCCGGGACTTTTGAAGAGTTCCCGGGATTTTTTTTTACATTTAATGCAACCATTTCACAATCCGGTGTCTTGTTGACATAACGCATGGACAAGGAGGAAAAGCTCATAGAAGGATGCCTGGCGGGTAAGCGTAAAGCTCAGAATGAGCTTTATACACGCTTTTCCCCGATTTTGTATGGTATCTGCCTCCGTTATGCTGCAGACCGGTTCGAAGCCCAGGACATATTGCAGGAAGGGTTTGTCCGGATTTTTTCTTCCCTTTCCACTTTCGGGGGCAAAGGTTCCTTTGAGGGCTGGATGAAACGCATTGTGGTCAATAATGCGCTCAATCATATACGAAACCGATCCCGGCAGGGGCTTTTTTCGGAATTTGAAGACACGGACAATATTCCCGAACCCGCTCCTGAAACCGATGAAAACTCACCGCCACCTGATACCGCCACCTTGCTTCGGTTAATTCAGGAACTGCCCGAAGGCTACAGGATGGTTTTCAACTTATATGTTTTCGAAGATTATACGCACAAGGAGATAGCCGAAGTAGCGGGTATCAGCGAAAGCACATCAAAAACCCAGCTGATGCGGGCCCGGAACCTGCTTCAGAAAAAAATAAGCTTTTTACATCAGTAAACGATGAAAGAGAATAAAGACATTCACAAGGTAGATACACTCTTCAGGCAATCGCTCGAAGGGTATTCGCCTCCACCACCTCCCGGGGCATGGAAAAAGATTAAGCATCAACTTGGCAGGGGTGGCTGGTCGCCATTATGGCTGCTTAAAGGATTCAATGGTCTGATTGCGGTATCTGTTGTATTAGTAAGTGCCGTGGCACTGTTTATTTACAATTCCGATTCATCCATGACCGAAGAACTGCCTGCTAAGCCAACAACTGCAGAAAGTATCATACACCCTATACCTGACAGTACTGATGGCATCAAACAAGAAAATACCACAAATGATATTATAAATATTGAATCTGAATTCCCCCTAATAGCTGAAAAACAGACTGAGCAAAAGCAACAAAGTAAAACAGAAGTAAAATCAGAAGCCCAAAACACACAAGAAGTTTCTGCAGGAAATCATACTGCTGATTCCAAAATAGAACAGGATTGGAATTCTCTATCAAGCTCTGATAAAAATCTGCCAGATGTTGAACGTAATGGAAAAGACGAAACCCTTGATTTCAACACGGTCACTTTCAACAGGAATTCTGATCTTCCTGAGCAGGTTGTGTCCGAAGGGCCTGAAAAAGTAAATACACAGGAGATGTCGTACGGCGAAACAAGCGTTTCTTCGGATGTTCTTCCCCAGGAAAACAGTATTCCGGAAATTGTTTCTGCTGAAAATATCCCCGGGAACACTCAGCCAGCAGATTCAGGGTCTTCAGAAGGTTCAAAACCGACTTTGCCAGCAGCATTTGCGGGAAGCAAGCCTGAACTCACCGGAATAAATCCTTTTCAGTACTATTTCGGGTTAAGCGGAAGCTTTGGTAAAGTTATGGCTCAAGGGTTAAATCCGAATAACGTTTATTCGGTCAATGCTGTTATCGGAATCACCCATAAAAAATCGGATTTTAGTATTGAAACCGGATTTGGATACAGTTATTTCCGGGATAAGGGAGCCTTCACCTTCGAGTACTTCCGCCGCGATACTACCGGCTATACCGGCCACTCACTTTTCAATGCAACCGACTCGTCGTATCTTATAATATTTACACCACAAACTAAGGATACACATTCTTTTAAAGATACAACCTCACAGGCATCATATACCTATATCAGCATTCCTTTGCACTTTACCAGAAAAATAGTTGGTTTCAGCAAATTCAACATAGGAATCAAAACCGGTCCTTCGCTCAATTTACTTATAACCAGCAGAGAAGCTCAGCCTGAAAATCCTATGCCCGGTGCGAACCTGGTGAGTGTTAAGAACAACAGCTATCAAAAACTCTCAACAAGCTGGCAGTGGATGGTGGCTCCACAGCTAAGCTGGAATATTAACAGGCGTTTTGTTTTTAGAGTTGAACCTTCAGCAGTTTTCTATCTCAATAACCTGTATAAGCCTGATAACAGGCCTTCCGGGAAGCCATGGGGGATAGGGGTCCGGACAGGATTCATGTACAATTTTTAAAAATTATACTACCCGGAAGCAACCCTTTCATGTTTTCAATGTCTACTCATTAAAATTAATATCCATCAATACCATAAAAAATGAAAACGTATCTTCTCACTCTTACCTTATTACTGGTATTGTCTGCAGCCCGGGTGTCGGCTCAAACAGTTACTCTTTTTATAGGAGGACAAGTCACAACAACCCCGTCAGGTACTCCCTGGCCTGATCATTTGGTTTTCGTGAATGCTTATCCTGATTCGCTGAATCCTTCAACCTATGTACGCGATTCAGCCACAACCAACCCTAACGGAGTTTATTCTTTTACGTTAACTATTCCCTGGGTTGCCGGCACTGCGGTACCTTTTAGTGTTTCTACCTACGATTGCCAGAGCAATCTGCATCAGCAATATTTCTGGTACTCAGGGAACTCAACACAGTTTTCGGCGAACTTCAGCTTATGCGACACCTTTCCTCCACCTGCATCCTGCGAAAACTACCAGCTTTCAACCAACCTGGGTAATTATTTGATGTCACTGCATGGTGCCTTGTACAACCCGCAACCAGCCTCGTATTCCTGGAATTTCGGCGATGGCACCACAGCCACCGGTGCCGACATTATTCACCAGTATCCCGGACCAGGAGTATATTTCACTACACTCACCACAATAACAGAGGATAGCTGTATGAACGTTAGTTATGCATACTATGGATTCAACGATTCCATACCTCCCTCGCCATGCGAAAACTCAATTTCAGTAACTGATATTCAGGGGCTTTTGGTTTCTCTTTCGGGAAGTGTGGTAAATCAGCAAACTGCTGTATACACCTGGGAATTCGGAGATGGTGCCTCTGCCAGCGGTTCCGTTGTTTCTCATTTATACCCTATTACAGGAGTTTATAATATCACTTTAAGAACTATTACGAATGATAGCTGTAATGCAGTGTCAATGCATACACTTACTCTCCTGGATAGTATTGTACCTTCAGGCTGCGATAACTATATTTCAGTTACCGGTACACAAGGACTAACCGTTTCGTTGAATGGAGGTTTGTATAATCAGAATGGTGCAACCTTTGCATGGAGCTTCGGCGACGGATCTGCCGGATCAGGTCCGTTTGTAACTCATACCTATGCTTTCCCCGGTACTTATGCTGTCTCTTTAACTACAATAACCGCTGACAGTTGTGTGGATGTCACAACCACGAACATTACACTCATTGATTCCATTCCTAACGGATGTAACAGCTACTTTACCGCCTCGGCAGGTAACAACCTGTATGAAATTTATTTCGAAGGATTTACTTCGAGCCAGTATCCGTCAGATTTCAACTGGGACTTCGGCGATGGGACCACAGCCACAGGATACAATGTTCAGCATACCTATAGTGTGCAGGGAACCTATACTGTTGGTCTTTCAACAACCGATTCCACCGGATGTTCCTACACTTTCGTATCGACCGTCACAGTCGGAATGAACACTATTTACAGCATTTACGGACAGGTATTTGCACAAAATCAAAGCATAACGGCATGTAAGGTGCAACTGTTCAGCCAGGACCCAGCAGGCAGCATGACAATGGTACAGGAAGTCTTCCCCGATTCGGCCAATTATTATACTTTCCCAAATGTGAATTCAGGAATTTACCGCATTTTGGCCATTCCTCTCCCCGGAACAGTATACGCCCAGCAATATCTGCCTACTTACTTCGGTGATGCTTATATGTGGGAAGAAGCTACACCCGTAGTTTTGGGACAACCATTAAACCCCTACCATATAAATCTTGTTTCATTCGACAGCATCAGTGGAGGTAGCGGACTGATAAACGGAGAGCTGAATGCTGGCGGAAAGTCAATGAGTGCAGGCAACCAGGAAATACTCATCCTCGACAATGCCAATAACCCTGTTAAGTATATGTTTTCAGAAGCTGACGGAACATTTTCCTTTGCCGGACTGCCTTACGGAGAGTATTTCGTTTACCCGGTCATTACAGGTGTAACCACCTACCCGGTTACTGTTGTTCTAAGTGCCGAAAACAGCACCGTTACAGTGATAATGACAATTAATGGACAAACCATTGCAGCTGTCAACGAAAGTGATCGGATAAATCTTGTCGAAAGTATCTATCCCAACCCGGCAACCGACTATGTTTTGGTATCAGTAAAAGTGACAGGTTCCGCAAAAATCAGGATTATGGACATCTCTGGAAGGATTCTTTGGGCCGGAAATGAAACCAATATACAGAGTGAAAAACTCGTTCGGATTCCTGTGTCGGAATTAAAGCCGGGAATGTATTTGCTGATGGTTGCTGATGAAAAGGGCAACAGCTCATCGCGAATGTTCCTGAAAAACTAAACGATTCCAATAAACTGTTATTTCTGCTTTTACACAAAGGCTGCCGGGTTTGGCAGCCTTTGTGTTTTAACACAATTACACAGTTCCGGCACTTTTCAGAAAGGGTGTTTTGGGGTTATGGCGGAATAATATTTTGCTTCTGAATAAAAAATCAAAAATTTTATACTGCATAAATATCTGTATATTAATACAATAAAAATTATTTCATAAAATAATATTGTATTCTACAGTACTATGTATTGCATAGTACTGTAGAATGAATTATATTTGCAGCGTGATTCAAATAACCAAACAATGGAAAAAGCAGATTCAACAATTGCACAAATGCGGAAAGGTGTGCTCGAGATGTGTGTGTTGGCTGCCATCAGCAGCCGCGAGGCTTATGCATCCGATATTCTTGAAAGGCTCAAGCAATCGCATCTGATCGTAGTCGAAGGCACTCTCTACCCTATTCTTACACGTCTGAAAAACGAAGGCTTTCTCAGCTACCGCTGGGAGGAATCCAATTCGGGGCCACCACGCAAATATTATTCTATAACTACCGAAGGTATTGCATTTCTTTCGGAATTGCACACGGGCTGGGACGATCTGGTGAATGCCGTTAGTGCATTGGTATCCCTTAGTAATCAATCAGAACATTCAAACCCTACAGAACTATGAAAAAGAACTTCTCCGTAAATATAGGTGGACGCATATTCAACATCGATGACGATGCATACGAATGCCTGAATAACTATCTGACCAGGCTGCGTAAATTTTTCGCTGCCGATCAGGGTTATGAGGAAATTATCAGTGATATCGAAATGCGCATAGCCGAACTTCTTGAACAGAAAAAGGAACAGGGTCAGCAGGTCATTACTCTGAAACATATAGAGGAAGTCATTGCCGGTATGGGTGAACCTGATCAGTTATCGGGCAACGAAACCGAAACGCCACAAAGTACTTCCCGCCGCAAAAGTGGTGGCAAACTATACCGCGATCCCGATAACAGGCAAATTGGCGGAGTGGCTGCCGGCATTGCGGCCTGGTTTGGCATTGACCCGGTTTGGGTGCGTCTGATTTTTGCAGCTTTCACCCTGTTTTACGCTGTAGGCATCATAATATATGCTGTATTATGGCTTATTCTTCCGGTTGCCCAAACAACCTCGGAAAAACTCGAAATGCAGCGCCAGAGCATAAATGTAAATACTCTCAGGAATGAACTCGCTTCAGCGGGAACAGGAATACAGGAAACAGGGAACAGTATACTCCGGACGATAGGCACATTTATCAGGTTTGTGACCGAAATTGTTGCCAGACTTTTTCATTTGATTTTCAAAATACTGGGTCGATTGGCAGGGTTGGTTCTGCTTCTGAGCGTGGTTGGAATTTTTATTGGGATCAGCGCAGCCTCGCTGGTAAGAGAACAGATGAATATGGGAGGTTACCAACTCGATACAACAACCCTGGTTCACGGCCTTCAATGGATGCTGCCCGGACCGGATGTGCGTTGGCTGGTATATATTGCTGTTATTTTATTCCTGATTGCAATAACCGGGTTACTGATATACACTGGCCTCCGTTTACTCCTCAAATGGCCACCACTCCGCTGGCAGGTTGTAATTGTTTTCGTGTTTCTGCTGGTAGCCGGCATACTCACAGGCATTGGAGCCGTATTTCAACATGCCAGATCTTCCGAAAAGGCAGCCTCGCATACCTACCGCCAAAGTATTAAGGCAAAAAGCAAATTAATGCATCTGGCATCGGGCCCTGATGATTTCAGGCAGTATTTTATGCCACTTACCGGTGATACCCTCCCGGGAAACCAGTCGTATGTTTTGGGTGAACTGAGTCTGAGTGTACGCCCTGTGCCAGCTGACAGCATTTTTGTAACGCGTATTCAAACCGCCTCGGCCTGGCAGGAATCGCAGGCTCTTGAGTATGCAGGAAAAATTTCGCTCCAATACACTTTGCAGGATACGCTGATAAAACTTAACCCGTATTTTATGTTTCCGCAAAAGGATGGGATGCATTATCAGAAGGTAGATATTATTGTGGGCATTCCTGTAAACACTGAATTGAACATTGACCGGGAGCTTCTCTGGCATATTAACAGCAGCGATTTTGTTGATTACAACCACGATGAGGGTGTATTTATTATGACTTCCTCAGGCTTAAAACTCAAAGCAGTCCCGCTGCCTGAATCTGATACCCTTCAGAAATCTGAAGCTATGTAAATTTGACTTTTATCAAAAAACAAACCGGCCGTTCACAAGTTTCTGTGAATGGCCGGTTTGTTTTAAACTGGTATGCATCAATTTTATTTTACTGCAGCCTGAGAAAATAAAGGTTTTACTCTGCCTTATTTGATTTCATTTTTAGTGGTTTCAGGTTTGATTTCCTCTGAAGGGTAACCGCACTTACCAGCAAATTTTTCGCGTTGCTCCGGAGTTAGATTTTGCCAGTGGTGTGCCATAATGTGCTTTTTGAATTTCTGGTGGTGACCGCAGTGACTATCTGCATAAGCATATTGCATATGATGCCCGTGCCATCCATGGTGGCCTTTATGCCCGAAGAGGAGTTTCGCGAGCAGGAAAATTCCGCCGGCCTGCAGAAAAGTGAGGGTGCCGAACCCAAACAGTGCCGGCATCAACCAGTTCCATAATCCCATGGTTACAAAAACTGCAAGGGTGATAAAGGCTACCGGTACCAGTACGAATAGAAATCTGAATTTACGTTTCATTGTTTTAGTTTTTTAAGGTTTATGCAATCCTGTTGTTGTCAGATATTGAATTCAGGATTGCTGTACAGGAAGGAAGACGGACAGAGTAGAAAATTACTTTAACAAGGTCAAAATAAAAATTCAATATAACCCTATCTGTTTAAAATAGTGATATTTACAAGCAAGACAGGTTTGCTCTCTGAATTATATTTTTCCGGGAAACCGGTAAATTCAGAACGAAAAAAAGCCTGATATCATGGCTGATCATCAGGCTTTCGGGCTAAAATCAATATTTTTACGGATTGCGATGTGCGCAGCGTGATTTCCATTCCTGTCGGAATTTTTGTTTTTCTTCATCATTCATTCCTATCCATTTTTCTTTCAAGGCTGATGAGTGTCCGAAATGCGGTTTATGTCCGTGGTTACCGAAACCTCCGAACAGTATCCGGCAAAGAACCAGAAGACCGAGTGCCTGCCAGTAGCCAATTACACCGGCATGAGCAACATCCGTAAGAATTGTATTCCACAGAAACTGAACAACTGCCGCTGCCGCCAGTAATAATACCGGTATAAAAATCAGAAACAGTAGTTTGCGGTTTTTCCATGAAGTCGATCTTGTATTTGTATCAAACATTGTTTATTGGGATTAAAAAGTTAAAAAATCGTTGTATAAGCTTTCGAGGCGCTTGCGCAGGTGTTTCACAGCATACCCCTTTCGTGAAATTATAGTTTTGAGTTTCTCTCCGGTTTTGTCGGAGATTTCCTGTAGTGTCATATCTTCCAGTTCGTTCCACACAAATACCTGGCGCTGGTTTTCGGGTAATTCGTCGAGAGCCGAAAAAAGCTCCTCCCAGAAAACTTCCCTTAAATGTTCAATCTCCGGATCGGAAGAATCGGCAAGCAGAAAGTCTTTCAGATTCCACTCACCTTCTTCATCTTCAAACCCGATTTCTTCGAGCGAAGTGGTAGTCCTTTTACGGTATCTGTCAGTGATTTTATTGCGTGCAACCTGGAACAGCCAGCCGCTTATTTGTTCAATTTCGGTTAAGTTTACTACATTGCTCAACTGGTACCAAACATCCTGCAATACGTCTTCGGCATCCTCATCAGATTTTACCCTGGTACGGATAAAACCAAAAAGACGCTTTCCATAGCTTTTTACTGCGCTGACAATCTGTTGATTAGTGGCACCGGCCATTACTAAATTTTCTGAAGCTATCATGATGCCATGATAGACGTTTGGACTTGGAAATTACTTTAAAAGTACTGAAATTATTTTCACAAGGCAGAATTTCTGTGCAACAAATGACTAAATATGGTGCTTTGTATCTCCGTTTCGGTTGCTAAAAGTAATATCAGTTTTTGGGTAAAGCGAATACGGATGAACCAAAGGGTATGTAGTTTCATAATTGGTGGCATGTTGCGGTGTAATCTGCCGGTTTTATGAAGAAATTATTTTATAGCCTTGTAAAATATGGTTATTAATTTTTGCCTTTAAATTTTAATTTGCAACTAACCACTCAGATAACAATTTGCCACTTCAGTGCTCAGGGTGAGGTTAGGTTTTTGGGATTGGGTGTTAATGGGTCAGGTAATAGTTAGATATTTTTTGATTTTAACTTTAAACAATTCGGGTACTTATAACTTCGGGGAGTGAGTATTTACTTAATATGCTTTAAAGTCTTGTGCTTTTCATATCAGGATCTATTCTTAAATTTCAAATCACTTTTCGTTTATAACCTTATTTAAACCCAGCTTGTTTCTAAATATATTGTAGTCCCGCCTGAGAATAACAGAATATTGTTTTTTGACGCTATCCACAATAGATATTATGCAATTCCGTTCCATACTATACGATTCTTTGCTAATTTTGCATGTGTAAATATTGAAAGCCATATTGCTGTAGAAATTAACATGTTGCAGAAGATATTGCGGAATCGAATTTTTATAAATAAATATCATTAATCAAGGATCATGAAAACAAAACTTTTTTTAATACTCGGACTTGGAGTAGTTATGCTTGGAACTTCCTGTGTTAGTCAGAAAAAATACAAATCACAGCTTGCCAGTTTCGAATCGCTGAATGCTCAGTATACAAAAAAACAGGGTGACCTAAATACCTGCGAAACAGCCAAAGCCAATTACCTGAAAGAGATTGAGGATCTGAAACGGCAGATTGCTGATATGAACAAGGATCAGTCGTACCTGAAAACAACCAATACTCAGGTCTTGAATCAACTGGAGGCTTTATCAGTTATTTCCAGCGCCCAGGCCGAAAGCATCAAAAAATCGATGGAGAACATAGGGATGAAAGATTCCTATATTCAGGGATTGCAAACTTCGATGGCTCAGAAAGATTCGCTGAACATGGCACTGGTTATGAACCTAAAAGGTGCCATCGGCAACCTGAATGATGAGGATATTAACATCAAAGTGGATAAAGGTGTTGTGTTTATTGATATTTCCGACAAGCTTCTGTTCAAAAGCGGTAGTTACGATGTAACCGAAAACGCCAAAACAGTTCTTGGCAAAGTAGCTCTTGTACTTAAAAATCAGCCGAATATGGAGTTTATGGTCGAAGGTCATACCGATAATGTTCCGTTCAAAAAAGGTGACCTTCTCGACAACTGGGATCTGAGTGTAAAACGTTCAACTACCATAGTTCGATTGCTTCAGACACAATACGGACTCGATCCTTCGAAAATGATTGCTGCCGGACGTAGTGAATATCAGCCATTAGCCGCCAATACTTCCGTTGATGGAAAGTCAGCTAACCGCCGCACACGCATTGTTATTCTGCCACAGCTCGACCAGTTCTTCAAACTTCTCGAAAAGAAATAAGTATTATTACAACCGGTTTATGTGGCATACCGGTTTGCCTGAATTTATTCATCCCGGAGCACCAGGCTTATACAAAAGCCAACTTTGCTCCGGGATTTTTTATGCATTGTATGATATATAAAAAAAGCAAATTTGAATAGCTCAGGAATCCAAATAATAATTAGTTTTACCCCCCGAAGACAGGGGCTATGCTTTTACTGAATTGTTACGGATCCGGCTTCAGACGGTTCGATATGAAGTTTCGTTGATCAATAAAACCAGCGAAAAACAACTAATAGCGAATTGTTTGATTGTTAAGAAATCAGATCCTTATTCAAAATGTTTCCCAGGCCTCTTGTTGCAAATCTAATTCAACTATTTCAACAGTTTAACTTTTCCAATTATGAATGTATTACGATTATTGCTTCTTTTTTGTTTACTTCAGATCAGCTATTTTTCGAATGCTCAGGATAGCATCCCTGTAAAAGTTGAAACCGACAAGGTTACACTTGGCCTTGGCATGGGAATGGAATATGGTGGGTTTGGTATCAACCTGCTGTACTATCCGGCCGAAAATGTTGGTGTGTTTGCCGGTGTAGGAACTGCTCTGGCAGGAATGGGCTATAATGCCGGATTAAAAGTGCGTATGCTGAGCGACTCAGCCAGGGTGAATTTTTATACTATGGCCATGTATGGTTATAACGCTTCCATCTATATTCCGGATGCAAAAACGTACAATAAGGTGTTTTATGGAGTGACTTTCGGACTGGGTCTCGACACCCGTTACAATCCGAAAAAAGACGGATACTGGACTTTTGCTCTTTTGATGCCCCTCAGAGGATCGGATGTGTCCGATTACATGAAAGATCTTACAAATAACCACAATATAGAATTCAAAAACGAGCTTCTCCCGATCGGAATTTCTATAGGGTACAGGTATTTTCTGTTCTGAAAAAGCAAACCGGGAATACAAAATCCAGGGAACCCGGGCACAAAAAAACCTGTCCTGAATGAAACAGGGCAGGTTTTAAATGGTTTTATTATGCTGTTTTAACTTCCTGGATCTTAGTTTTTGTGTTTGTCAGGGTTGTGGCAGCAGGTTTCAGCACTGCAGGTTTCAGGTTTCTCAACCACCAGTACCACGCTGAAAATCCCTTCGTCAGAGTTGATATCGTTGTAATTTGCAATCATTTCCTCGCTCAGGTATTTACCAAGTAATTCTTCGGGAAGTTTTACTTTGTTAACCTCAACAACTCCACCCTGAGTGAAACCTGTTTTGCGGAAATAATCCATAAAAGCATCTACTTTTTCAGCTCCGGCTATGCAACCTGCAATTGCGGAGGCTTCCTTTCGGAGTGCTTCAGGTATGTCGTTGATGATGACAAAGTCCGAAACACATACATACCCGTTATGATTACATACCCGGTACATCTCATCAGCCACTTTTTGTTTGTTGGTCTGAAGATTAAACACACAGGTTGAGTAGATTACATCGGCAAATTCGTCAGGAAGGGGTGCGTTTTCAATATCACCTAATCTGAATTCGACATTACTTACCTTTGATGAATCGAGCACGGCTCTTGATAAAGTTATATTTTGCTCTGATTTGTCAATACCTATAACTTTTCCGGTGGTTCCAACAACAGTAGCTGCCGAAATACAGTCTTTTCCGGTTCCGGAACCAAACTCTACTACGCGGTCGCCTTCTTTTAAAAGCTGGAAACGTTCGGGAAGATCAGGATTGATTTCCGGAGAGCCCTTTTGACCCGAATGACTTCCACAACCGCCTGACCCACAGCCACAAGCGCTGTTTTTTACATTTTCCTTATTTTCTATAGTTTTTACTTCTGCCTCCATGTTATGGTTTTTTGCTATTTATTAAATGCTATTCTGTAGTTTATTTCTTGCCTTTACCATAACAAGTATTTACAAAGAAGGTTTTATCGGACGGCAAAATTTATTTATAAAAACCGAAATTATGACTCTAATATGTTTCTATCATATTGATATAATGAAAGATAGAATTTTGGCAAGTGCTTTAAAGATTTGACTGTCAGCAGTATTTTCTTCTAAACAGGTTAAAAGTCCGGATCTTGTTTCGTTTTGTAGGTGCTCATTTTTCTTTAAGATGAAAGATTTGCTGTTTTTCCGGTTAAATATCATCACTAGGGTAAAAGGAACAATTAAAAATCCAAAAATAAACAGCCGATTGCTTCAAAACTTTAACTTTGCCGGATTAAACCCATTTACAACATGCTCCGCAAAATCCTATCATTTATCATTTTACTTACCATAACCGCGTCGTGCAGCAAAGATGTAACGGATTATGGCCCGATTGACAAAAAAATTATAGAGGACTATCTGGCCACCAATAATCTTACTGCTCAATCCACAGCTTCCGGATTATATTACATAATCGAACAGCCGGGTGGGAATACACATCCTGACATCAATTCCGGAGTATCGGCTAATTATAAAGGATACCTGACAAATGGCACTGTTTTCGACGAGTCATACTCAAACGGAAAACCAACCGATTTTTCTCTCAATGCCGTGATACAGGGCTGGCAGGAAGGTCTGCAACTCATTGGAATCAAAGGTAAAATCAAACTTTTTGTCCCTTCGGCTTTAGGTTACGGTTCAGTTGCAAAGACAGGCATTCCGGCAAATTCAGTGTTGATTTTTGAAATAGAGCTGGTCGAAATTTACTAACTTTTATGTCGGTCTGGAGCAAAGGAACTTTTCTTGATTTCGGACAATCATACCGGAAGGCGGCCGATTACTGTGCTATACAGGATCGCTGTATCAGTGAAATAAAACTGAAACTGAGGTCGTGGAATATTGACAAAAGTCATCACTCCGGCTTACTCAGCAAACTAGCCGAAGAAGGTTTTCTGGATGAAAAACGCTTCGCCCTGAACTACGCGGGAGGTAAATTCAGAATAAAAGGCTGGGGCAAAATAAAAATAGCTGCCGAACTCAGGTCAAGAAACATTCCTGCTGCATTTATACAGCAGGCACTTAACAGCATAAGCTCCGACGATTATTTTGCCTCACTTGACTTGCTGATACAGAAAAAAATAAAACTGCTGGGTGGCAGCACTGTCGAAAACCGGCAGAAAGCCATGCGTTTTGCTCTTTCGCGCGGGTTCGAAGCCGGGCTTATAGCTGAGTTGATGCGCGATACCGATTACCTGACTGAACATTAAATTACCTGATATATGATAACTATCGAAACAATTAGAGAACTATCAAAGCGACTCGAAGCGCTGAGGAGGTTCCTTTGACGTTGATACCAAACTTGAACTGATTGCCGAAGAAGAAAAAATAACGCAGGCCGCCGGTTTCTGGGATGACCCCAAAAAAGCGGAGGTTGTCCTGAAATCAATTCAGGAAAAGAAAAGCTGGACCAATGCCTATGCCAATGCTGAAGCATCGCTGGGCGATATTCAGGTTCTGTATGAGTTTTTCCAGGCTAACGAAGCCACGGAGCAGGAAGTAGAGGAAGCCCTGCTGCAGACCGAAAAGCTTTTCGACGATCTCGAATTCCGGAATATGCTGAGCAACGAGGAGGACAGTCTGAGTGGTATACTCCAGATTAACTCAGGAGCGGGTGGCACCGAAAGCCAGGATTGGGCCCAGATGCTTATGCGTATGTATATCCGCTGGGCCGAGCGTAACAATTACAAAGTTCGCGAACTCGACCTCAACGAAGGAGATGTGGCAGGTATCAAATCAGTTTCTCTCGAAATTGAAGGCGATCATGCTTTCGGATACCTGAAAGGTGAAAACGGCGTACACAGGCTTGTGAGGCTCTCCCCATTCGATTCAGCCAACCGCAGGCATACTTCATTTGCATCCGTTTATGTTTATCCGGTAGTGGATGATAATATTGATATACAGATAAGTGCAGCCGATATAAGCTGGGATACTTTCCGCAGCAGCGGACCCGGTGGACAGAATGTAAACAAAGTGGAAACTGCCGTGAGGCTTTACCATGCTCCCTCAGGCATTGTAGTTGAATGCCAGGTTACCCGTTCGCAACAGCAGAACCGCGACAAAGCCATACAGATGCTTAAATCGCAGTTGTATGAAATTGAGCTGCGGAAGAAGAAAGAAGCCCAGGCCGAAATTGAAGGCAACAAGAAAAAAATTGAATGGGGTTCGCAAATCCGCAATTATGTACTGCATCCCTACAAAATGGTGAAGGACATCCGAACCGGTCACGAAACGTCAAATGCATACGAAGTGCTCGATGGTGACCTGAATGATTTTATCAAATCGTACCTGATGGAATTCGGGAGGAATGATTCGTAGTTATTTCACCGTTTAACACCTTACCTTCCTGCACTGATATCAAGGCTGAATTTCTTTCAGCCTTCTGTTCTGTTGCTATACCCTGACTCTCTGTGTTTGAAAAATTATCACGTTCTCTCCTTGCTTTAAACAAAAGGTACCTAATCTGTGCCTGAAGTTTTAAGTGCCTATAGTTTTAAGTGTCATAAATTCCCCAATTCTCAAATTCCCCAATTCTCAAATTTTCAAATCCCTTTACCACCCGGCTCCCTAACTCCTAACCCCCAAAACCTAACCCCTTCTGTATTGTGCACTGAGAAATCATAGAAGTACCAGAGTGATTAGTTACAACAAAAGAAACTCTCCGGCACTGGATTAAAGTTTTAGTATCTTTGAAAAGAAATCAACGGATTTTTTTACAAAAAGAACCATGATCACTATTTTTCACAATCCAAAGTGCCGCAAATCAAGGTTAGGACTGCAATACCTGCAGGACAAGGACTTGCTATACACCGTAGTGGAATATCTGAAAACCCCGTTTTCGCGACAGCAGTTTAAAGATCTGCTGATGAAGTTGAATATGCGTCCTTTCGAAATTGTACGAACGCAGGAGGATGATTTCAAAGAAAAGTTTAAGGGTAAAAATTTTACCGATGAGGAATGGATAACCATACTCCTCGAAAATCCGAAACTGATACAGCGCCCTATCGTTGTTAAAAACCATAAGGCTGTGCTGGCACAACCTGTGGATGAAATCGACAGGTTGCTCGGAAGTGCTGAGTAACTAAGAGGGTTAATGGGAATTACCTTATTCGGTCTTTTTGTATACGACCCATTTATATATTGGCTTTTACATGATAGAGAATGTTAGCAGGAGTTGGATATATTTCTGAGTTAACGCCAAGTGTAAGGGCGACCTACACAGCAAACAATTTGCTGCAAAAAGACAGAAAAATAAAAAACGATATAATGAACAGCCCACGCATAAAACAGCACATTTGCAATTCACACAAGCCACCACACGACCAAAAATTGCAAAAGATCTGTTTTCTTGCCAACGCACCCAAGCCCACCCACCACCCTTGAAAACTCGTTGACAAGTATTTAGATAAAAGGAAAGATAAACGAAGACAAATTGGTATTTTAGCGACTAAAATTTTTGAGAAATTAAATGACGACAAAAACAGAAACAAAACAGTTTCAATATGAAATACAAGCCTATCAGGAAGACTGCGTAAATAACATTATCAGTCTTTTTGAAAGCTTACGCCAAAAAGAAAAATTTGACGATGTGCTGACGGCACATCATAATAAAAACAAATACAAATTTCCAGTTCAAGACAACAATAACATTGATATAATGATGGAAACGGGAACGGGAAAAACGTTCACGTTTATCAAGACCATTTTTGAACTGAGCAAAAACTTTGGCTACAAAAAATTTATCGTTCTTATTCCAACCGTTCCAATTCGTGAGGGAACAAAAACAAACTTAGAAGATACCAAAAATTACTTTAAGAGCTTCTACGCCAACGAAAGAGAAAAGGAAATTGAAACTTTTGTTTATGAAGGAGGAAACCTTTCTGCGGTAAAACAATTTATTGGCGCTTCGCATTTATCGGTTTTGGTAATGACACCAAGCTCGTTTAACAGCCGTGACAATATTTTGAATCGTCCGTTAGAACGAGAGATGAACGCACCTGAATTATTTGTAAATAATCAAGAACCGCCAAAATCGTATTTGGAATGTTTGAAACGGCTACATCCAATTGTGATAATGGACGAACCTCACCGATTTGAAGGCAATGCCTTTAAAACCTATTTTGAGGGATTTGACAATTTCTATTTGCGTTTTGGTGCAACGTTTCCAAAGAAAACAGGCAGTTTGCCTTTATCCAACGTGGCTTATGTATTAGACAGCATTTCTTCTTTCCGACAAAACTTGGTAAAGAAAATTGTGGTTTACACGCAAGACGTAATTGAAAATACAGATACGCTTATTGCTATTGACAACAAAAAAGCCATTGTAAGCACTTTAACCAACGGAATTATTGCAAGACGAGAATTAGGCGTTGGAGCAGTTTTCAACGGCAAAAGTATTAAGAAAATAAACAAAGACACTATTGTTTTAGTGGACGACACCATTGAAAAGGTTGATTATTCTTTATCGAATGAATCATTGCGAGCAATGATTAAAGAAACCATCAAAATACACTTTGAGAAAGAACAAACATTATTTGAGCAAGAAGTTAAAGCACTCACTTTGTTTTTTATTGAAAGCGACACCAGTTTGTTTCGTGGCGACAATCCAAAAGTCAAAAACATATTTGAAGAAGAATACAGAAAGCAATATAACGAAGTTGTAAGCAAACTTGACCAAACAAGCGATTACTACAAATTCTTGCAAAACGATTTTGACAGCGACAACTCTTTGCAGGTTCACAAAGGATATTTTTCGGGCGATAAAGGAAACGCTGACGAAAAAGTAAAAGCAGGAGTTGATGAAATTTTGAAAGATAAAAAGAAATTGCTTTCGTTTGAAAGTCCTTCACGTTTCATTTTTTCAATTTGGGCTTTGCAAGAAGGTTGGGACAACCCGAATGTTTTTACCATTTGTAAACTATCCAATCAGGGAAGCGAAATATCAAAAATGCAACAAATTGGGCGTGGTTTACGCATTTGCGTAAACCAAAATTTGCAACGATATACTCTCAAAAACCTAGATGACAACCAAGAGGAATTTTGGAGAATCAACAACCTTGACGTGGTTGTTTCAAGCAAAGAACAAGGATTTGTAGAGGCAATTCAAAACGAAATTTTAAGCAATTCATTCTTGATTTCTGAAACATTTACAGAACAAGAACTCATTAAGACTCTCAAAGAAAAATCAGGCTTTGATGATGATACAATCGTTACATTGGTTGATGATGTGTTGAAAGACAAGAAAATGATTGTTCGTAAGGCAATTGTTGACGGACAAAAGATTTACGAAAAATCGCCTGAGTTTTCAGCCATTCTCAAAGAACAAAATTTGCCCGAAGAGCAAGTAAAGGCAATTGAAAGTCTGTTTGCAACTGACACAAACACATACGTTCAAAAAGCGGAAAAGAAAAAAGAAAAAAAGAAAGTTTTCATAAAGGCAACGCACCTACAAGAGTTTCAAAACCTTTGGAACGCTATCAATAAAAATGCTTTTTATGTTTTAGAAACTTTGTCCGAAGAACAGGAAAGCCAACTGATACAAAACATAAAAACGCAAATTGAAGCAGTAAACATTGAGGAAATTTTATTGCAAACCATTCGTGCAGAACTAAACGTGAACAAGATTGGTGAACAAGGAGCAATAACAGAAAAACTAACCGATACGGTTTCATACAAAAGCAAAGTTGATTATTTGGAATTGGTTCGCACTTTGTCAAACAACACCAAAACACCTATTTCATTTGTAGTAAAGGTTTTCAACGCTTTGCGTGATGATTTCAAAACTAAAATGCTTTGCAATAATCCTGAACAAGCTCAAAGAGAGATTTCTGAGATAATCAACAAGAACTTAATTTCAATGCTCAAAGCAAACATTAAGTATGATGGAATCAATGGAACAGGTTTGCCAAACGTATTCAAGACCGAAAAAGGTAAAACCTATTTAGATACAGGAAGCGTAGGGAAATTTCAAAAAGACATTACAGGCGATTTTTCTTTGAAAACAAAATGGGTATTTGAAGAAGTAATTGAATATGACAGCGATTTTGAATTGGAAATTGTTGAGCAAGACCCCGACATTGACAACATTGAAATATTCGGCAAACTTCCACGCCTGAAAATTAAAACACCGTTGGGCGATTACAACCCCGACTTTTGCTATGCTATTAAAAGCACCGAAGGCAACAAAATATTCCTTGTAGTGGAAGCAAAAGGCTATAAATCGTCAACGGCAATACCTGTAGATGAAAAAGGGAAAATTGACTTTGCCAAAAAGTATTTTGAGGCATTGGGCGAGCATTACAAAGACCAGAACATAAAAATTTCATTTAAAGAACGTATCAATAAAACGCAATTAGCGGCTTTGATAAACAACGCATAATAAAATGGCAAAAGAAGAATTTATAAACGCAGGATATACGGTTGTTGGAACAGAAAACAACGAAAACAAATTGTTGAGTTTTCTGAAAGAGAACTACCCCAACGTAATACGTGACACCGAAATAAATATTGAAGAACTCAAAACCGTTTTGGGTTTGCCTATTGACGAAAAAGTAAACGGCTACGGTTTAAATTTTGTGGGCAGAAACTTTGCCAGAGCCAAATACACTCAAAAAACAGAAAAGGAATTACGCCTCAATAACACTTTAAGCAAGAATATTGACAAAACAGAAAACTTGGTTTTAAAAGGCGACAATTTAGATAGTTTGAAAATTTTAAAAAACTATTACAGTGGCCAAATTGATTGTATCGGCATAGACCCACCATACAACACAACAGGTGATGAATTTGTATATCCTGACAAATTTGACAAAGAAGAAACCGAAGTATTGGGTTTGGTAAACTTGAATGAAAGCGATTTTGCACGTATGGATTTTAGCTTTAAGACTAAAAAAAGCCACAACGGTTGGCTAGCTTTTATGTATCCACGACTGCTCCTCGCAAGAGATTTACTCAGCCAAGACGGAGTTATTTTTATTAGTATAGACGATAATGAACAAGCTAACTTAAAGCTGCTTTGTGACGATATTTTTGGTGAAGAAAATTTAGTTGGGTCTTTTGTTTGGAAAAACAAATACGGAGCAGGAGCAAAAACTAAAGGTTTTATAGAAGTTCATGAATACATATTATGCTATTCCAAAGGGAAAATAACAAATATAGAAGCTAAGTTAACAGAAGAACAATTAAAAGAATTCGATAAGAAAAGAGACGAAAAATATCCTATTCGAGGAGGATATATTACCCAACCTTTAATGACCAAGAGTATGGATGATAGGGACAATTTGAAATACTCAATAGTGTATAATGATGATGTAATTAAGCCAAGGAAACAATGGGTTTGGGAGGAAACAAGGTTATTGAAAGCAATTAAGAATGATGAAGTAATTTTCAAGAAAAAGAAAAATGGAGAATACAGTGTAAGAAATAAAGTATATTTAAAAGATGAAAATGGAAATTTAAGAAAAGGTAAACCCATTACCGTGTTAAATGGCCCATTTAATCAAGAAGGTACGGAAGAAGTAGAAAACCTAATTGGCGAAGGGATATTTAGTTTTCCAAAACCTAAAGCATTATTAGAATATTTGTTGTCATTTACCATAAATGAAAAAGAAAGCGAGAAAAAGATATTTCTTGACTTTTTCGCAGGTTCAGGCACAACAGGACATGCTGTAATGCAACTCAATGCGTTAGACGGAGGCAATCGTAAATTTATCTTGTGCCAAATAGATGAGCCAATTGACCCTGTAAAGAAAAAAGATGCTTATGATTTTTGTATAGAAAACAATTTATCACCTGTAATTTCGAGCATTACAATAGAACGTTTAAAACGTGCAGGAGATTTAATTGCTAAAGATATTGAAGCAGAAAACAGCAAAAGCGGGATGTTTGAAGAACACAAAAAGCAAGTTCCCGATGTTGGGTTTAAAGTGTTTGACAGCGTTGAAGCACCAAAGTTGAAAGTAGAAGATGGAACAATTATATTTCCTCAAATTCATAATGATGCTTTAAGCCGTATTTACAATATGATTTTCACCGTTGGTTTAGACGAGCCATCACAAGTTCCCGCAGAAGTTGTAAAAGATAGCATTTATAAAATCGGCAATCATTATTACATAACCAACAGCGAGAAAATAACCAGTGACGATTATTCAAGTGCAATTAAAAACGGTAAAGTATTCATTGACGGTTGGACAGCCAGTTTAAACGGAACTTTGCAGAACTATAAAGAAGATGTGAAAATTGTATTTTAGAATAAATGAAGCATAAAATAGCAAGTGGAGTAATTGAAAAAATAGTTATCGACTAAAGTCGAATTTAGAAACAAACAGGATATGAATAAATTAAAAATAGATTTAGAATATTGTTACGGTGTAAAGAAATTGAATTACGAATTTGATTTCACAGTAAAACCAACCTATGCCATTTACGCACCAAATGGTATTATGAAAACTTCATTTGCAAAAACCTTTCTTGATTTAAGTAACGGTAAAGATTCTCATGATTCAATTTTCAAATCGAGAAAAACGAAAAGGAGTATTACTGATGAAGCAGGTACAGAATTAAGTAGTGCACAAGTTTTTGTTGTATTGCCATACGCTCCAGAATTTAAGTCAAAGAAAATTTCAACCTTATTAGTCAACAAAGAACTAAAAGAGCAGTATGAAAAAATTCATGCTGATGTTGACGCTAAAAAAGAATTACTTCTTGCAGAGTTAGCAATCCTTTCAGGTTTGAAAAGTGGAATTGAAGAAAATATTTCTAATGACTTTATTCATACACCAAAAGAATTTTACAAAGCCATTCAAAGAGTTAAAGCAGAAGTGTTAGACAAGACAGAGCCAACATTTGAAAATATTATTTATCAAAAAATATTTAATGAGAAAGCAGTAGCGTTTTTAGAAACAAAAGATTTCAAAACTAAACTTACAGAATACATTGATAAATACAACGAGTTGATTGACTCCTCGACCTATTTTAAGAAAGGTGTTTTTAATCACAACAATGCTTCAACTATTGCAAAGAATTTAAAGGACAATGGTTTTTTCAAAGCAAACCATTCTGTTTCTCTTAACTCAAAAGATAAAAACACAGTAGTAACAACGGAAGAAGAATTAGAAGAAGTTATTCAGCAAGAGAAAGACAGCATTCTTAAAAACCCTGATTTAGTAAAGGCATTTGAAGAAATTGATAAAAAATTAAACGCTAATCAAGAGTTAAGAGCATTTAGAGAGTATGTTGAAAATAACCCTTCTATACTTCCTGAATTAGCCAACCTAAATTATTTCAGAACTAAACTTTGGATTTCTTATTTGAAGAAAAATGTTGAAGCATTTAAATCGTTAGAAGAAGAGTATAGTAAAGGACAAAAGGCGATTGAAAAAATTGTTGACCAAGCCAAAAAAGAAAAAACACAATGGTTGAATGTGATTGAGGAATTCAACAAAAGATTTTTTGTGCCTTTCAAACTTTCCGTTGAAAATCAAGAAGATGTAATTCTTAAAAGTGATTTGCCAAGTATCAAATTTGTTTTCCACGATTTTGCAGACAATATTCCAATTGAAGAACAAGAACTGATTGGTGTTTTAAGCAATGGTGAGTTAAGAGCTTTATATATTTTGAATATCATCTTTGAAGTTGAAGCACGAATACAAAGCAAACAAGAAACATTATTTGTTGTAGATGATATTGCGGATTCATTTGATTACAAAAATAAGTATGCAATCATTGAGTATCTTAAAGACATTTCAACCGTAAGTTATTTTAAGCAAATAATCCTAACTCACAATTTTGATTTCTACAGAACAGTTAGTAGTAGATTGGATATGAGCAGAGAAAATAAACTGCAAACTGTAAAAACTAAAACTGAAATAAAACTGATTAAAGAAAAATATCAAAACAATCCTTTTGGTCATTGGAAAGATAATTTTCAATCGGCAGGTAATGAGGCGATGTTAATTGCATCCGTTCCTTTTGTTCGCAACATTGCGGAGTTTTCAGGTTATCAAGCGAACTTTATTAAACTGACTTCTCTACTTCACCTTAAAGACGATACTCATACAATTACGGTAAGTACTCTTGAAACAATTTTTAAAGAAATATTGGTTGACAAAACCACATTAGTATTAAGTAATCCTGCAAAAAAAGTTCTTGATTTAATTTTTGAAACAGCGGACAAAATATTAGTTGATACATCTGAAGTAATTGACTTAGAAAATAAAGTTGTGCTTGCAATCAGCATTCGCTTAAGAGCAGAACAATTTATGATTGCAAAAATTGCTGATGATATATTTTGGAAAGGAATAACGAAAAATCAAACGCAAGCTCTCTATAAAAAATTTGTAGAAAAATTTTCAGGTGAACTTGAAGCAATAAAACTTCTTGAGGACGTAAATTTAATGACACCTGAAAACATACATTTAAACTCATTCATGTATGAACCGATTTTGGATATGTCAAACGAACATTTGAAACTTCTTTACGATAATATTTCAAAATTAAAGTAGAAAATAAAATTTAGCCAACGCATTTGGTGGCACATTTGCAATTCGCACAAGCCAACACACGGACCAAAAATTGCAAAAGAGCCACCAAAGCCAACGCACGGCAGACAGAAACGATGTAGCAAATTGATAGGAAAAATGACAGGAAACAAAGAACACCAGCCCCTAATAAATAGGCCTTCATGTGGCACGTAGTGCCCGGCATAATTCCGATAGCTATAGTAACCCGGTTGAACTAACACAAATATAACTGCCACAGTGGTGGACATCAATTGACTATGAGCAATAGATTAGTAACTGAGATATTGAAAAGACCTTAATGAAAACAGTTCTCAGATAATAAATACAAACAAAAAGAGGATACTATTTTGCAATATTATTCAATCAAAAAAACATAAGAATATGAGAAAAGCAGAAAAGATTTCAGAAAACAAAAATTACACGGCAATAAATATTGGAAGTTTAAAAGACATAAATACATATTCTCTTATTCACCCTAAACTTGGAACTGAAATTAAAGGGAAAGTGTTTTTAAAGGATCCGACAAAAGCAACGGGAATGGAAATATCTTTTACTACAATTCCACCCAAATCGGAACTGGGATATTTCCATATACATTACAAGGACGAAGAAACATATATTATTCTCAAGGGTTCCGGATATTATCAGGTAGATGATGATTGTTTCCCGATACAGGAAGGAAGTGTAATACGAATTGCACCCGAAGGTGTGAGAAGTTTGTGCAATACCTCAGAAGAAGATATGGTGTATATTTGTATACAGGCGAAGGAAAACTCATTGGAGGAATATACAACTGACGATGGCAAAAGAATTGCAGTTACTCCAAAATGGAAAATATAAAAATACCACTGCCCTTATTAAATATGCCTTCATGGCAATTAGTGCCCGACATAATTCCGATAGCTATCGGAATCGGATGAACTAATACAAATATACCTGCCACAGTGGTGGTTATCGGCAAGTTATGCGGCATGTAAAAAAGCAGACTACCAATTTGATACGATATGAAAAAAATTAAAATTGGGATATTATCAGGCATTGTTGCCGGGATTATTGACGTTATTCCAATGATTGCGCAAAATCTGACTTGGGACGCAAATATTTCTGCATTTACCATGTGGATAATTGTCGGATTTCTGATTGCGACAATTGATTTAAAAATCAATCCGGTAATCAAAGGGATTTTGACGGCTTTTCTGGTTTTATTGCCTTCTGCAATTTTGATTGGGTGGAAAGAGCCTGTTTCGTTGATACCTATAGCTATAATAACAACGGTTTTAGGTGGATTACTCGGATTTTCAATTAAAAAAATCCTGGATAAAAAGTGAGTTCTTTCACAGAGATACAAACGTTATGTGGCTTGTAAAAGGACATGGCAAGATAGAACAGTAAATTTCAGATCGTGAGTAAAAAACAGATACCAGGACGAAAAACCCTGACAAAAAAAGGACGCTTTGACTCTGCAAAAGACTGGATAACAAAGTACAACGGACAAAATTTGATTTCCGGATATGCGAAATGGTTTGGTGTGGATAAAATTTGTGCGATTAATGAGTTGAAAACTCTCGGAGTAATTATCCCGGAGCATTTGGAAAATCAAATAATTGAGTCGCATAAACGGAAAATTGAACAAAGAAAGACAGCAAAAGAAAAAACCGGGGTTTTCGATTTGGTCGTAAATGATTCGGACGACAATTTCGCTTTTATTGCCGGATACACTTCCGGAGGATATCCATATGGACTGACTCATGAGGAATATAAATATATAGAGCTTGACAATACTGATCAATTGGACAAAAAGAACACGAACGCATAACAACAGCTACCCGTCAAGTTCGGCAGCAGTGGTTTTCGGTGCGTATATTTCCGCTCAGGCTGCTTTTCGGCTTGACAGGAAATCGCCCGCAGTCCGCCCCTGTGTGTAGCTTCCTATATTGATGGAAAGGCATAAAGAAAGACAGTAAATGAAAATTAACATAACACATATTGACACAGCTTGTATTCTTATAGAAATAAACGGATACAAGATACTTACTGACCCAACTCTCGACAATTCAGGTAGTTTATATCATCACGGTTTTGGGTCAATATCTCGTAAGACAGGAACACCCTCATTAAATCCTGACGAACTTTTTGATGTTGACCTTGTATTATTAAGCCATCATCAACATAAAGACAATTTTGACATTAAAGGGAGAGAATTAGCATTGAAAGTTCCTAAAATTATTTCAACAAAGCAGGCAGAAAAAGTTTTGAAAAATGCTGTTGGTTTAGACAACTGGGAAACTCATCAAATCTTAACCGACAAGTGTTCTGATTTAAGAATTACAGCTACACCTGCACAACATCATCCCTGGTGGATACCAAAGTTTTTTTCGGGAAATGTTATAGGTTTTATCATTGAATTTGATGAACAGAAAGATGGAGTAATTTATATTTCGGGAGACACTGTTTATTTTAATGGAATTGGTGAGGTTGCATCAAGGTATAAAATAGACATTGGTATTTTCCACGTTGGCTCTGCACAATTTCGTTATTTAACAGGATTTGGACAATATACAATGGATAGTAAAGATCTGGTGAAGGCTGTAAAGGTATTAAACCCAAATGTGATTGTTCCGATTCACCACAAAGGCTGGTCTCATTTTAAAGAAAGTGACAGATTATTATATCAGACATTATCAGAAAATGAATTTACCAAAAAACAAACTACATTTTTAACATCAGGACAAAAAACGACAATTGGCAAATGAAAGACATTGTAATCGGTTTAATAGTGAGCGTTGCAGTTATTATGACTTTAGAAATTTTCAAATTCTTTAATAAAAAAATAATTGCTGCTTTGACATTGGTAGGTATAGCCTTTATATATATCGGTTTTACATGGCAACATATTCCTGAATTAATAGTAGTGAGTATAAGCGTTTTGCTTTTTATGCTACTTTCATACTATGGATTTACAAAAAACTTTAAACTAATTATTGCTGGACTTGTTTTGCATGGAATTTGGGATATAACCTTTCCTTTTTTTTCAAATGTAGTACCAAAGGGCTACGACATATTTTGTTTGACAATTGATTTAATTCTTGCAATTTATTTTTATTTTTCAGATATAAAAACAGCAAACATTAATAACAGATGACATGTTGCCGAGCCACCAACAGCACCTGCCCAAAAGGCAGGGTTTCGTATTCCAAAGACTGCTTTGTTGTTAATCAAACATTAGTATTTCAAATCATGTTTTGTTGTAAAAGTCCCGCGCTTCGGGTAGCCTCAAAGCGTTATAAGACATTTTAAATCAGAGTAATAAGAAAATTGTGATAGAATATAATCCGCCAATTGAATCTCGGGAGAATGATGAATTAATCATAATCTCATTCTGTTCGACAGACGAATGGCAACAAGACGCTATTGATCAGGCAGTAAGAGAATTAGAAAAGCGTGGAATTACGGAGACCTTTCGAAAAAAGAGGATTTCCGAACTTGAAAGTCTTTACCAGGCAGAACTGAAACAAGAACTCGAAATAAGGAAAGCCGAAGACTTTACAATTATTGAGAAATTTTTTCTGGTTTTATGGTGGCCAAGAGAAATGTTCTCAGGATGGAGTCTTCGAAAAGAAGGATATATATTGAAGGCGAAAAGAAGACTACAATTAATTGGACTAGGTATCGTTTTGACAGTTATGCTCATTGCATGGGCGGATTTTCAAGGGGATATTAATAATCAGAAACTCATTGAGGAAATAGAGAAAACTGATATCTCTGAATGGGAGAAGAATCATATTGCAGACACAACAACTGACGAGCAACATAAAACAGATACGATTGAAAAGAAAAACGGTTTATAATAAACACTATTGCAAATGCGGGTTTTTGAGCTGTGCTCAAGTGACCGCTTTGTTATTCGCTTCGCTCATGAGACCGCTTCGCTAAGTTCGCTAAGTTGCGTGTTCGTTGAAAAATTTGGAATCTTTACATACATTTGTACTGGTTGACAATTTGCAACAACATAGTCCCGCATTATTCATTGCGTAATCCGAATGTTAAAAACAAACTCAATAGTAAACATACCTGTAACAAAACATAATCATACCAAATACTTCAAACCATGAAATACCGCATCGAAAAAGACACCATGGGCCCGGTTGCCGTTCCTCACGACAAATACTGGGGCGCACAAACACAGCGTTCGAAAGACAATTTTCGCATTGGCGACGGGCATATGCCGGTTGAGATTATCAGGGCATTTGCCATACTGAAAAAGGCGGCAGCACTCACCAACCGCGATCTGGGAGTGTTGTCAGCCGAAAAAAGTGACCTGATCGGGATAGTGTGCGACGAAATTTCCGAAGGTAAACTCGACGATCAGTTTCCCCTGGTAGTGTGGCAGACAGGTTCTGGAACGCAGAGCAACATGAATGTAAACGAAGTGGTGAGCAACCGTGCTCATGTAGTTGCCGGAGGAGTTCTGGGCGAAGGCAAAAGTCCGTTGCATCCTAACGACGATGTAAACAAATCGCAGAGCAGCAACGACACTTTTCCTACTGCCATGTCGATTGCAGCCTATAAAATGCTGATGGAAGTAACACTTCCGGGAGTACAGAAACTTCGTGATACGCTTGCCGCCAAAGCTGAGGAATTTACATCCATAGTAAAAATCGGCCGTACCCATTTAATGGATGCTACTCCGCTGACACTGGGGCAGGAGTTTTCAGGGTATGTTTCGCAACTGGATCATGGGATGAGGGCTGTGAGAAATACTCTTCCTCACCTTGCTGAACTGGCACTCGGAGGCACAGCCGTAGGAACCGGAATCAATACTCCCAAGGGATATGCCGAAAAAGTAGCTGAGCATATTGCATCACTTACCGGTTTGCCTTTTGTTACTGCCGAAAACAAATTTGAAGCTCTTTCGAGTCACGACAATATAGTTGAAGCTTCGGGGGCACTCAAGATGCTTGCCACCAGCCTTATGCATATCGCTTCGAATATACGGCTCCTGGCTTCCGGCCCGCGTTGCGGAATAGGCGAGTTGCACCTTCCGGAAAATGAACCCGGATCATCCATTATGCCTGGCAAAGTTAATCCGACGCAAAACGAATCGCTTACCATGGTTTGTGCCCAGGTAATTGGCTGCGATGCGACTATCACCGTTGCCAATACCCACGGACATTTTCAGCTGAATGTTTTTAAACCTGTAATCATTTTCAACTTCCTGATGGCAGCACGCCTTATCGGGGATGCCTGTGTTTCGTTCAACGATAACTGTGCTGCAGGCATCGAAGCCAACCTTGCGTTTATCGGTAAAAACCTTGAGAATTCACTGATGCTGGTAACAGCGCTCAACACCCATATAGGGTACGAGAATGCTGCCAAAATTGCCAAGAAAGCGCATCATGAAGGCACAACCCTGCGCGAAGCTGCCATGGCACTGGGGCTGGTAACCGACGAACAGTTTACACTTTGGGTCGATCCTACGAAAATGATTGGCTAGAAAAGTAAGGACTATTACGAAATCCTCTGCAGTAAGCTTGCTGCAGGGGATTTTTGTTTAACAAGTTTTAGCAAAACCGCATTTCAAGTCTGGTCACGATAAAATAATTGGATTACCTTTGCACCTCATTTCAAAACAAAACGCAGGAATGTAAAATTCATCAGTACTTACGATCATAAAAAAGGGCAACCTATGATTCAGACTATTAAGATAGGCACCATTAAGTGGCATTATATTGAAGATCCATCCGACGAGGATCTTGGATTCCTGAAAGACAACTTTCACTTCCATCCTCTCGATATTGAAGACTGCCGGAGTGTGAATCAACGACCTAAGATCGACGTTTACGATGACTACTATTTTCTGATCCTGCATTTTCCGCATTACGACCGCTGGAACCGTTTCCTCAAAACCAAAGAAGTGAAAATCTTCTGGGGCGAGGGGTATATTATTACTATCGGCAAGCCTCACTGGGTGGTTAGCAGCCTGTTCAACAGTGCCAAGGAAATGAACGATCCTTACGAGATTCTGCAGGCAGGTACCTCCGATGCATTGCTGTACAAAGTGCTGGAAAAACTGATGCAGGAAACACTTTCCCTTATCAGTAAACTGGGTATTGAACTTGAGCTGATCAACCGCGAACTGTTTGGTAAAAAGGCTGAGAAAACCATTGAGCGTATTTCGCTTACCCGCCGTAATATGATTCTTCTGAATACTATTTTCAAGCCACAACTGCGGCTGTTCCAGAAATTCGAATCAGGGCAGATTGAAGGATATGCTGAAAACATGGAAGAATACTGGGGTAATATCCTCGACTATTACCAAAAGATGTGGGATATGATCGAAGACTACGAGGAACTGATCGAAGGCCTTTCGAAAACCTTCGATTCCATGCAGACCAACCGCAGCAACGAGATTATGAAGGCTCTCACGCTCATATCGTCAATACTTCTTCCTCTCACCTTTATAGCGAGTCTTTACGGGATGAATGTGAAACTGCCAATGATGGATGCCTCCTACACCTTCTGGTTGCTGATGGGAAGCATGCTGCTGATTTCGGGTGGTTTTATTTATATGTTCAAGCGAAAAAGGTGGATGTAGCATTGATTTCGCTCCGTTCAATTATGCATGCAAGGGTGATTTACAATTTACCGGCTTCAGAAAAACTATTCTTCCGAACTGCTTATTCCCATGATGTCTTCCTGCCGGTGGATGGATTCTTCGTGCATAAGTTGCAGCAACTGTAAAACGAAATCGCGGCTCAGGCCTATTCGTGAACCCAGATTGAGCCGGTCGTAAAAAATGTCGCTCCAGCGTTGTATCTGCAGAATAGTGATATTATTTTCCTTTTTGTACTGTCCGATCTCATCCACAATTTTCATACGTTTGCTGAGTATATCAAGCATTTCAGCATCCATCTTGTCAATTTCGCGGCGCAGCATTTCAAGTTTGGTTTCAAATTCTGTTGTTCCCTTGTTTTGCCTTACAATAAGCAATTTAATTAGTTCAGCCAGGTCTTCGGGTGTTATCTGTTGATTGGCATCGGTTAAGGCGTTATCAGGATCGGTATGCGATTCAATCATCAAACCGGCCATTTCGAGGTCGAGTGCCTTCTGGCTAACCGGCAGTAACAGGTCGCGACGGCCACTGATATGGCTTGGGTCGCAAATCATGGGTAATCCAGGTACACGGCGTTGCAACTCAATGGGGATCTCCCACATAGGCTGATTCCGGTACAAGGCATGGTGGTAATAATAAAACCCTCGGTGAATGGCAACAAGTTTGCGGATTCCTGATTTATTAAGTCTTTCGAGTGCCCCCATCCACAACGAAACATCAGGATTCAGAGGGTTTTTAACCATAACCGGAATATCGACACCTCTCAAAACTTCGGCCAATTCCTGCACCGAGAAAGGGTTTACAACGGTGCGGGCTCCCAGCCATACTATATCAACGTTGTTTTTCAGACATGCTTCCAGATGCTCGGGGCGTGCAACCTCCACAGCCGTGCGAAGACCAGTCTCCTGCTGAACTTCCTTAAGCCAGTCCAGCCCAATATCACCCATTCCTTCGAACGATGAAGGTCTGGTGCGGGGTTTCCATAGCCCTGCCCTGAAAACTTTAACCTGGGGAATGGCAGAAAGTTTTTTGGCTGTTTCCAGCACCTGTTCCCGTGTTTCGGCACTGCACGGACCACTGATCACCAAAGGGAGATTTTCGGTGGGTAACCAGTCGTTAAGCGGCACTATATCAAACTGCTTTTCCATGATTGCGAAGGGTAAAAGTAAGCAAAACCTTCATTATAACACCGGCATTGGATTATTGTTAATTATTTTGTCGCAACTCTGCGGCTCAATAAACACAGGAACTTTCATGAATATTTCATTATCTTTGCACATTAACTTTCAAAAAGCATAGCAAATACCTAATTACAAATCATTTATGTCGGAAACGAAAAGAACCAAAATACTTGAGCTTCTAAAAACGCCGGAAAAAACAGGCATTGGCAATACGGTTACTATTAAAGGTTGGGTGAGGACCAAAAGAGGGAACAAAAACGTTGCTTTCATTGCTCTTAACGATGGATCAACTATTCACAGCATACAGGTTGTTGTGGATCCTGCAGGTGTTGACGAAGAAGTTCTGAAACAGGTCACAACAGGTGCATGTATTTCAGTTACAGGGTCGTTGGTCGAATCACCGGGTGCCGGTCAGGCAGTGGAGGTTCATGCCAGCCAGATTGAGGTATACGGAAGTGCCGATGCCGAAATATATCCTTTGCAGAAAAAGGGCCATACTCTCGAATTTTTGCGTGAAATAGCTCATTTGCGCCCACGTACCAATACTTTTGGAGCAATTTTCCGCATACGGCACAATATGGCCTATGCCATTCACAAGTATTTTAACGACAAAGGCTTTTATTACATTCACACCCCAATAATTACAGGATCCGATGCTGAAGGTGCCGGCGCAATGTTCAGGGTTACAACGCTGGATATGAACAACCTGCCAAAGTACGAAACCGGTGAAATTGACTATTCGCAGGACTTTTTTGGGAAAAGTACCAACTTAACCGTTTCGGGGCAGCTGAACGGCGAACTGGCAGCCATGGCATTGTCAGAGATATATACTTTCGGTCCCACTTTCAGGGCCGAAAACAGCAATACTCCCCGCCACCTTGCCGAGTTCTGGATGATAGAGCCTGAAATGGCATTTTACGACATTGTCGATAATATGGATCTGGCAGAGGATTTCCTGAAATACCTGATCCGTTATGCAGTTGAAAATTGCTACGATGATCTGGAATTCCTGCAGAAACTGTACGATAACGAACTCCTCGAGCGGCTCAACTTCGTGATAAACAATGATTTTGAACGTCTTACCTATACAAGAGCCATTGATATTCTGGTGGCGTCAGGGCAAAAATTTGAATTCCCTGTTGAATGGGGTGTCGACCTGCAATCGGAACACGAACGGTACCTTGTTGAACAAGTATTCAAAAAGCCTGTTATCCTTATCGACTACCCGAAAGAGATCAAGGCCTTTTACATGAAGCAAAATGAGGATGGCAAAACTGTGAGGGCAATGGACGTTCTTTTCCCGCGCATAGGTGAAATCATTGGCGGGTCGCAGCGTGAGGAGGATTATGAAAAACTGATGGCTCGTATTCACGAACTACATATTCCGGAAAAAGATATGTGGTGGTACCTGGAAACCCGTAAATTTGGTACCGCTCCGCATGCCGGGTTTGGGTTAGGTTTCGAACGACTGATGCTGTTTGTTACCGGAATGTCAAACATCCGTGATGTAATTCCATTCCCGCGTACTCCGCAGACTGCTGAATTCTAAAATCAGTAACTTTGTCTTTCATCTTATTTCCAGGTCGGTGTTAATCACTTATCCGGATTACTATTGCAACAGACCATACTAATAACCTATTTACTGCCGAATGCTAAATCAACGCCTGCAACAGAAATTATTACAGAAGCTTTCACCTCAGCAGATTTTGCTGATGAAGCTTCTGCAGATACCTTCGATGGCACTCGAACAACGCATCAAGCAGGAAATTGAAGAAAACCCTGTTCTTGAAATTGATGAGGAATATGCCGGTGAGGAATCCACTGAACCCGAAGATTATGAAGACCAATCGAAGGATTCGAACGATGATTCGCAGAACGACGTTGATATTCACGATTACCTCGACGATGACGACATTCCTTCGTACCGTCTGAATGCCGGTAATACCTCAGCCAGTGATGAGCATAAAGAAATGCCTCTGGCTGCGGATACAGGTTTTCACGAATCACTGCTTTCGCAGCTTGAGCTCAAAGATCTTCCGCAGCAGAAACTGGTTATAGGCACTACCATCATAGGAAATCTCGATGAATCAGGATATCTGCAACGCGACCTGACTGCTATGGTCGATGATCTTGCTTTTACGCAGGGTATTTCGACTACTGTGGCAGAAATTGAGCATATGCTTAAAATTGTTCAGAGTTTCGAGCCAGCCGGAGTAGCCGCAAGGAGTTTGCAGGAATGCCTGATCCTTCAACTGAAAAGGCTGGATCCATCCCCTTCGGTAAAACTGGCTGTGACCATACTCGACCGCTGTTTTGAGGATTTTACCAAGAAACACTACGATAAAATTCTGAAACGCACCCATTCGGAGGAAGAAGATCTGCGTGATGCCATTAACGAAATTCTGAAGCTCAATCCAAAGCCCGGTAGTGCCTACAGCCCTTCAACCGCCGGCAATCAATATGTAATACCCGATTTTATTATCGAAAGCAAGGACGGGGTGCTCGAACTTACCCTGAACCAGCGCAACATGCCGGAACTCAGGCTTAGCAGGACTTATACCGATATGCTCGAAACATACGGGGAAAATAAGAACCGGAAAGAAAAAAATGATTCGCAGCGCGATGCAGTTATTTTTATCAAGCAGAAAATTGACTCGGCACGTTGGTTTATCGAAGCCATTAAACAGCGTCAGGATACACTGTATCTGACCATGAAAGCCATCATGGATTACCAGTACAGGTATTTCCTCGAAGGCGATGAAACCATGCTCCGGCCAATGATACTTAAAGATATAGCCGAAAGGGTAAACCTCGATATTTCGACGATTTCGAGGGTTGCCAACAGTAAATATGTACAAACGCCCTACGGGACGTTCCTGCTAAAAAGCTTTTTCTCCGAATCCATACAAAATGATCAGGGTGAAGAGGTCTCAACCCGCGAAATCAAAAAGATATTGTCGGATTGCATTGCTGCCGAGGACAAGAGCAAACCTCTTACTGACGAAGAACTTACACTTATACTTAAACAAAAAGGCTATCCAATTGCCCGCCGTACTGTTGCCAAATACCGCGAACTGCTGAATATTGCCGTTGCCCGCCTCCGCAAAGTGATGTAATCAGATCATGAATAACTGCGTGAAAAAGTACAATTGGTTATGAAGTTCACTGCATAAAACTATTCAGCGAAACTGCACGGTATATTTCCTAACACATTTATCCTTCTCTTATGTCCAATACTGAAAACTCATTTTCACGTCTGCTTTCCTATATTTTGCATCCTCTGCTTATACCAACAATAGCTTCGTTTGCGATGATGTTCCGACCCGATCTGTACTCCATAGTAATGCCGGGAGCAATGAAGATATGGTTTCTCAGTATAGTATTTGTATTTACGTTTGCAGTACCGGTAACCGGAATGCTTATCTTATTGAAGTTTAATATTATTACTACCCTGGAGCAGGGACACCGGAGTGAACGCACCATTCCGCTTCTGATAGCAACCACCTCGTATATGGCATTGTTGTTCACCGTGAAATCGGCCGGAATACCACCCGTTTTTCTGTATATTCTCTATTCAGCATCCTTTGCATTGCTTGCAGGACTTATGATCAATATGGTATATAAGATTAGCCTTCATACCCTCGGCTGGAGTGCCATGGCTGCAACTCTTACGAGTATTTCACTAAGGATGGGAACCGCATTGCTAGCACTAATAATCATATCAGTGCTTATAGCGGGATTGGCAGGCTATGCACGCCTGAAACAAAACGCCCACAACCAGTCCCAGATTTATCTGGGGTATGTTGCAGGCGTATTTGTAATACTTGCGATTTCGCTGCTCGGATAGTTAGAATGGTTTAAATACCAGTCCAACCGAGATAGGATATATTTTTGGGCCAAGGTCTTTATCGAATGTGCTCGAAAGCTGGTAAAATACGGATGCTCCGAACCATTTGTAACCAATAACTGCATAAGGACCGTAGTGAATGTTGTCGATATTGCGTAATGTAAGCGATTTCTCCTTAACCTGGAATCCACTTCCTGCCAGATCGCTGCCTTTGTATTTTGTGTGCGCATTAATACTCCAGCCCACCTTAAATCCCAATGTGCCGTGTATTTTGTTGGTTGCTTTGTACTGGAATCCAAAGGGTACATCTACGTAGGTGATGGACAGCTTACTCTTTTTAACAGTGATATCTTTCTCGTTAAATTTTGCCGGTACATTGTAAAAATAGGACTCTCCCTGCCTGTCAGCATCATTGATAAGGGGTTTGCCGTAAATATTATACTCTCCTACGCCCAGCAATGCCTGGCTGTAAAAGTTATGTGCACCTAATCCGCCACCAATAAAAAAGGCTAAATGCCCTTTTTTATCCATAGGGAAATTATAATGTATAAAAACATCAATACCCTGGTTGATAGCACGGGGATTGATGGAGTCAGGAACTTTCATCCAGAAATCGTTATAAACACCGAACCCCAGGCTTAAGCGCTTACGGATTGACTCGGCCGAAGGTTTCTGCGCGAAAGAAGTTGCAGCAAGGGCCAGAAGAAAGATAGCTAAAAAAAGATTGCGTTTCATTGAACAGGATTTTTCGAAAGGCAAAGATATAGTAAAAACCCTTTAAGCAGTATCGAAAGAGCAAAATGAGAATGTTAAGAATTGCTAATACCTGAATAATCAGAATCAATCGGTAAAAACCGTAATGGAGCCTCATTTGCTTGTTTCTCCAATATTAGTTCATGTTACTATGAAAGTTGAACAAAAAGAGAACTGGTATTATGTTTATTCACATCTTCTGCCTGTTTCAGAATACTTACATGGAAATATACCGATGGAACTGGAGTTAAAAAGATTTGTATGTAAATACATAAATACATAACTTTGTGATTAATAATTGATATTTAAACCAAAAATTCCAGTTTTTATGAAAAGAGTTTTTATTGCAATGCTATTGATCAGCGTGATTTTTGCAGGTTGTAAAAAGGACGAAAAACAAACGGATACCAGAGATCAGTTTGTAGGTAACTACAATTCCACTCTTACCATACAGGTGCCGGCAATTGGTTGGGACGATACCTTCAGCCGCACCTATGCTTTTGCCAAATCATCTGAGGCCGGCAAACTTACTGTAACTGATGACCAGGGCGGAAATATGACTGCCGTTGTTACCGGAAATGTATTCGCTTATGAAAAAGAAACGGTAACTATTACAAATGGCGGTGTTACCACCACTATTGAAATAACAGGTGGCGGCACAATTTCGGGAAACACTATTACTGAATCAGGTGCCTACAATGTAATCTTTGCAGGTCAGACTTATCCGGGAACCTGGACTTGCACGCATACCAGGAAATAGTGCCTGGTGGCATTGTGTGCCAGATGCATTCCGGGAAACTAATACTTATTACAGGCAAAAATATGGGTTCAGGCCGGGCAATGTCCGGCCTGATTCATTTGCAGTTTGTGTTTATTTATAGAAAATCAAAACGGAGTTTCTCCACTGATATAGCATTTAATTCCGGCAGATTTAAACCTGTTTTCAATTTCGCGCATTTTTAAATCCGATGGGACAGGGAAATCGCCGGCAGCATAATGTTTTCCAAGCATACTATACTTTCCCCGGCCTAAATGATGCAGAGGTAGAATATTAATTTCGTTTTTCTGGTTTTCTTTTAGAAAGGCTATTACTTCATCAATGTTTTCAACGGAGTCGTTGAATTCGGGTATCAGAGGAAGCCTGAAAATAAGCCGGCCTTTAAATTCTTTTGAAAGTAGTTTTGCATTTTCCAGAATAAGCGTATTCCCTGAATTTGTTGCTTTCTGATGCTCTTCGGAGTTAAAATTTTTAAGATCGAAAAAAATCCAGTCTAAGTATGGAATAACTTCCTGAAAGTGTTTCCAGGGAATGTTTCCACAGGTTTCAACAGCCGTGTGTATATAGCCTTCGTAGCATTTAGCCAGTATCTCCTTAGCGAAACCGGGTTGCAGCAATGGTTCTCCACCCGATAAGGTTATCCCTCCCTGGCTTCCCCAGAATTGCCTGTCACGCTGAATGATTTCATACAGACCTGAAACTGTGATTTCGTAACCACTTAACCGCAAGGCACCCGTATAGCATTCATCGGTGCAGCTTTGAACCTTACACGAGCTGCATTTTTGTCTGTTTATATTTAGCGTTTTATCTTCCAGTTCTAATGCATTTTCCACACAGTGGGTTATGCATTTTCCGCAAGCTATGCATTTTGAAGAGAAGTACAGGGTTGTTGGCGTTTTGCTGATGCCTTCGGGGTTAGAGCACCAAAAACAGTTAAGGGTGCACCCGCTTAAAAAAATCGAGGTACGGCATCCGGGTCCATCATGAACTGATAAGCCCTGTATGTCGAATATATAGCCTTTACTGCCTGAATTACTGCTGCTTGTATTCATTACAGGTAACTGCGTTCATTTCGGGATATGATTCATACTTGTTCATACACATTCCCAGATCGACAGAAGTAAGAGTAAAATTTGAACAATTTTTGCATTTCCGGGCCTGTTCGAAATCAGCACATGCTGCATCGTCAGCAATAATATTGTTTTTATCTCTTTTACAGATGCCTTTAAATACATCAGTAGCCAGAAAATACCTGCAGTCGTAGTGTGTCATAGTTTTCTTATCCTATTTGTTCGTACTCAGTCCGGGCAATAACTTCATCCTGGATCTGCTTACCGAGTTCGACCCAATACTGTGTAAAACCGGCAACCCTCACCATCAAACCCCTGTACTGATCAGGATGTTTCTGAGCATCTTTCAGCATCCGGGAGTCAACAATGTTAAACTGTGCATGGAAGGCTCCTTTTCGCAGATAAGCCTTTATCATTTCCAGAAACTTACGCGAACCTTCCCGGCCTTTTACGACCGAAGGATGAATTTTCATGTTCAGCTGCGAATTTTGCGAAAGAGCGTGGTTGTAGCAGGTGGCAGAATTGAATAAAGCATAGGGCCCGTTTTTATCTGAACCCGGGTAGGCTGAAACAGAGCCATCAGCGAAAGTTGTTCCGCACAACCGGCCATCAGGTGTAGCCAGAGTTACCGCTCCCATTGGTGCATGGGTTGAAACCGAAATCTGGCACGAATACATGGGTTCATCATATAATGAACGGTAGTTTTCGCACATTTTACTGAACCAGTGCTGCCATTCTCTGAAAATGTTATCAACATACTTATCATCGTTGCCATATTTCGGGGCATTCAGACATAAAGTATGAACCCGCAGCCAGTCAGTATAATTTTTTGTCTTTACCTGTTCGATGAGGCTGTACGAACCGGTTTCGAGTGCTGAAAGATAGCCGAAATTAGATTCTATTGCGGCAATCAATTCCGACAAGGAGAATTTTTGCTCATCGAAAACATTTTTCTTTATCGATGCTAACGAATTCACCAGGTTTACGCCACCACATATTTCAACATTAAATGTCCTGTTGTATTTGCACCCTTTATGGCTTATATCCTTTCCGGTTTCGAGGCAATCAGGTTTCAGCATGCTGTTGATAATGGAAGGCGAAACCTTGCCCCAGATGTCGTGCTGAATATTGTTGGTAAGGGTCAAAACCTCGACTGTAAGGCTAAAGTAATTTTTAAATACCCGCCATATTTCTTCATATGATTCTAATTTTGAGCCATGTGCGGGATATACGCGTTTCCCTGTTCGTTTGTCGAGTCCGTCGAAAAGCACAGCTTCGAGTACTTTGGGCAACGAAATAAAATGAACGCCCACGCTTGTGGCCGGTGCTGACCCACCGGGGATGTAGTATGTTTCGCCGTTAAGTTCCAGAGGCATCCAGCTTCCGGGTGAAGTTTCGAGGCAACCACCTATGGCCCAGGCACGGGCTTCTTCGGGTTCCATTCCTTCTTTCCTGAAATTATTCAGAAGAAATTCCATGGCAACCCTGTTGTTAATCCAGGCAGGATATCCGGTTCCGATTTTTGTGCATTCAATTCCCTTGAGCAGAAATTCTTCAGGTAATTTCTCGTCGAAGAGGAGGCTAAGTGTAGGCTGAGGGGTGTCGCACGACATGGCCGACTCCAGAACAAGCATTTCAAGCTCGTTTGCGGCACTATTGCCCTCTTTGTCCAGTCCGCCTATGCATAAATTATTGAAGGTGTTACCGCTCAGCACACCGCCAACTACGCCCATAGAAGCAAAACAGTCGAGCTCGGTGAATTTCATCCGCATGCACTCAAGCAATTCGATGCTGCTATCTTTTGTGATCAGCCCTTTATCCATATCCTGTTTCCAGAAAGGATAAAGAACCTGTCCCAGGCGACCCGGCGATAAACCGGATATGGCATCCTCATTGAGAACGGCTACATGAAATATCCAGACCAACTGAAGTGCATCGTGAAATGTTCGTGGTTTATTTACTGATAGCCACTGCAGACGTTCTGCAATAGCAAGGTATTCCTCTTTTTGGATAATATTTTCCTCAAGCGAAGCCATGAAGAGAGCTTCTTTTGCATAATTCAGTATCCAGGTCTGAAGACCTTCGAGCATAGTATGAACAGCTTTGTAAAAATAGAGTCTGTCCATTCCGGGATATCCTGCTGACTGGTTTTGTTTTTCGTTGCAGATATCCTTTATGCCGCCGATTCCATATTGCAGCGGATAATAATAATTCATTACTTCCCTGCCCTGTGGCAATGTATATCCCGAATCGAACATACATATTACCGCGCGCATTATTTCCTCTTTTGTATTGTAGCCGGGGACAAGCTGTTCGTATTTATGACCAATATCGTCTACAGATTTGTTAAACCATTTTTTTGCCGTTTTAATTAGGATGGGCATTTCTTCTTTCCGCAGACCAAACTTTCCGGCAATTGAAATTACATTACCTATACTTTTGGTAACATTTCCACCACCCTGTCCCATAGTAGTTACCTCGTCGGCACTGGCTTTTCCGGCTTTTTGTGCTTCTTTGTACAAGTCGTCCTCCTTCGAAAGAAAGAAAGCTTCCGAAAGCCAGGGCATAGGGTACGATCCCCGCAGATAGACAGCTTTGCGCATCGCCAGCAATTCTCCTGGCAGGATTGCCGGAGTGAGATGCTCAAACCCGGCTTTCAGGGCTTCGGCCCGACGGATAATCGGAACTTCTCCTTCGGTTTCGGCCCAACGGCGGGTGTACCAATACGGGAACTCAACCGATGCGGATGACTTTGTTTCGAAATACATCTGACGCGATTTCGCAACCCGTGGTGTAGGTTCTTTTTTTGCCTCGCGCGACTGAATATTTCCTTCCGGCCTGGCTCCGTAATAGTTGTATGTATCCGTGGGACATTCGATGAAATCCTGATTTTGTGTCATAATACTGAGCAATAAGAATTTAGAAGAGTGCTTTCCGCTTAATACATGATTATCAGTGCCTTTTGGCTTTTGCAATGGTGAATTCAAGAACCTGAGTGCGGTATACAAGCACAAATATATGCATAAATCACAAATGTTTCGATTGTAGAGCGGTTATCAGAAAACCTGAGTGGATTAAGCCTGATTTTCTTATGCTTCGGATGGATCTCAATTATTTAATGCACATGATTTCAGATGGTTAAATTAGCCTCTAGTCTTCAGAAGGAATATCCAAGGCTGAAATACAGCCCTTCGGGAGTGCCGATTCCGGTTCGGAAAAGAAACTTTCCGTCAGGAGTTTGTCGCCGGTATCCTGCGTTCAGCACAAAGGTGAAATAATTGGGCCCGAAACTGTGAGGTTCATTTATATAAGTTGCCCCAATATTCATTTCGAATTTATTATTCCCTTTTCCCCTGAGATTGTTGAGTGTGGCCAGCACAATTTTACCCTTATTATTTATTATACCCCCTCCAATACGGTAACTCCACATTTTATTAGCTGTTTCGCTGACATAGATAAATCTTTCGTAGTTCAGGGTGAAAGAAGAAAGATATAAAAAGTAGCTTCCGGTGCCGTACACAAGGTTTCTGTTAAACCGGTTCAGCAAAATTGAGTCATGGTTTATTATAAACGAAGTACCCGGTTCGAAAGAGGTGCTTTTTTTGCTGATACTCTTAAATTTATAATCAGCTACCTGGGTTTTGGTATAATAAGTATGCACCCATTTCCTGTTGTAGCGCATTTCGAAATAAATTTTATCGGACGAAATGCTATCGATATGACAGGCAATGGAATCGTTTTTAGTGGTAACCAATAAGTCATATTTCTGCGCATAAACATTACAGGTTAATATCAGCAGTATGATTGAAAGTAAACGGAATTTCAGCATTCCTACATCCGGATTATTGGTTTTATTTTCTTGCATTTAAAATGGTTTTCTCAATTTCAGCCTCAGATTAACCGGGAACGGCAGGAACCTCTATGAGCAAGTCGCCGGTACCTCTTGTAAATGAAGTGTTTAAATAGATAATACATTCGTTTCCCGAATCTGAATTTAGTTTCTCGAAATCGGATAAACTTAGATAGTTTTTCAAAGCAATGTACAAATCATCGATTTTAAATTCTTCAATTTCAATTGTCATAGAAATTGAAATATCGGAAAATCGTTTAAAATCGGTTATAAAGCCGAAACTGCTGATGATATGTTCTGTTTCCGAAATGGCAGCACTCCGCTCTTTGTTGCAATAGCCTGTCCAGTATAGTTTTCTCATGCAGTATCGTATGCTATATCAAACTTCATTTTATTGAGTTCCAGTCCTGAACCAGAGAGGAGACAGATTACTTCCTGATGCGAATGTTGTCGATCCAGAATGTTCCTGGTTGCAGAACAGCTATTTCAATCCTCATCCTGCTGTAGTTTTCCGAAATGGGTACATCGAAGTTGAATTCTTTCCAATCGTTAATCTGTTCATTGGTTTGCAGAAGTGTTTTTAAACCGCCTTTATGAGCGGATACCCCTCCGGCCATGATTCTGAAAGATGTGTTGCTGTTTTTAACCCAGAAACTTACCTGGTATTTCCTGCCCGGTTCAATTTCAAATTCTTTAGCCATGCCGGGCGAATACCGGCCACCCTCTGACGAACAACTTCTGATCAAAAACCTCAGTGATTGCTTCCCTTCAATAAAAGTTGTTGTATCAGGCATGATGCTGAAATCGCCGGTTTCGACAGTTTCGTTGGTGTAAAGCATCCAGTTTACCGGCAAGCCTTTTGAGACAACTTCAAAGCCACCATTAAAATCTGCTTTACCATCGGAAATGGTTTCGCTCAGTTGTTTACAACTGAAAGCCAGCAGCAGTAATACGAAAACACATATTGTCCTTGCCATGTTTATTTGCTTTTCACTGCGAATAGTCCGCCAATAATTTTCATACGTTTGATCATCAGTATGATACGAAAGCGAACCTATGCGCCTAAGTGTCGATATTCTGTGTTTTAAAACCTGGCATCCTTGCGGTGAAAGAATGAATACCGGAGTATTGAGATGTAAAAATAGGAAATTATTCCTTTTGAATTGTTGGGGCAGGTTTTTGCAGGAGGTAAGATCCTGTATTACACAGCAAAAGCAGGCATTTCGGGATTCCATCAGTATACTTAAATGTTGAAATACAGCCACCGGTTCGGGCAGCAAAAGAACTGGTTATTTTGTTTTTTGTCTGTTTCTGATGTACAGACTGGGAGAAATGCCTTTTATCTTTTTAAACTGTTCATTGAAATTTGACACATTATTAAAACCGCTTTCGAAACAGATTCCTGAGATATTCATTCTGTTTTCCAGCAGCAGCTTACAAGCATGTCCGACCCTGATTTCATTTAACACCGAATGAAATGTCTTTTTTGTGTGTTTCTTGAAATACCTGCAAAAAGAGGTAGGGGTCATGCCAATAATATCCGATACCTGATCGAGTGAAATATTCTGCTGAAAATTATCTATCATATAACGGTGTGCCTTATCAAACCGATCGAAATCGACTGATTTTCTGATCTTTGAATACCCGGTACTGGCAAGAAGCTGTTTCTCGTCGGTTTTTGACATAACGTCAAGCATTTCGATGAGTCGCACCAGTTTTTCAACGCCAGAGGTATGAATTATCCTTTTCATCAGGTGTTCGATGGTTACCCTGGCATTTCCCCGAAACTTGATTCCAAACTGCGATTCATGCAACAATTGGTTTATACCCTGCATTTCGGGTAGTGCGGCAAGCGGACTCCTGAGGATTTCATCGCGGAAATGAACTACCAGCACCCGGGCAACCAGTCCTGGAATATTTTTTTGATATTCCGGATCACTCTTCCACACATGGGGCAGATTGGCACCTATCAATCCGATATCGCCTTCTTCAAATGGCTCGGAATGATCGCCGACAAAGCGCGAACCTGTGCTTTTTTCTATGAAAATAATCTCCGTTTCCGGGTGATAATGCCAGGGCACATCCAGGCAGGGGACTTCAACTTCCAGAAAGTTGATACTGTATTCTGTCTCTCTGGCCAGTTTTTCATAGAAAATATCCATTTTCATATCCGAAAAATTAGAATATTACAAATATAGGATAATATTCCATTAATCTCGGGAAATCTGTTTGTAGAACAAAATTAGCTGAGCATATACATTTGCATCCACCACATTTGAATACCGGGTTCAGATTTCCAGGAGGAATAAAACCACATATACTGTACAGGCATCACCTGTTTATAACAATCCCAATCATTTTACCAATTATTAACCCCAAACAACCAAAATCAATTTATGAAAAAAAATCTCTACAATTACCTGCACTACGGTATAAAAGTCAAGATGCTGTTGCTTACCGGCATTTTGTGGCTGAGTGCATTCTCTTTTGTTTTTGCGCAGCAAACGAAAACCGTTCAAGGTGTTGTTTATGACGAAAGCAATTCTAAACTGCCCGGCGCAACCATTGTGGTAAAAGGAACAACTGAAGGTATCCTAACGGATTTGGATGGTAAATTCACCCTGCAGGTTCCGTCATCAGCTACAACTCTTGTTATCTCTTTCATTGGAATGGTATCACAGGAAGTTTCCATTACTGGCGAACCTGTTAAAGTAACATTAGTAACAGAAGCTACTACTCTTGACCAGATAGTTGTTGTTGGTTATGGTGTTAAAAAGAAAAGCCTTGTAACCGGATCAATTTCATCGGTTAAAGCCAAAGATTTAAAAACCACTTCAACCTCCAGAGCCGACCAGGCTATGCAGGGAAAAACTGCCGGAGTTATGGTTTTACCAACATCAGGATCACCTGGTGCCGGATCAAAAATCAGGATCAGGGGGACAAATTCAAATTCAAATTCAAACCCGCTCTTCATTGTTGATGGAATGAAAACCGGTGATATCAATAATATCGATCCGGGTGATATTGAATCAATGGAAGTGCTGAAAGATGCTGCATCTTCAGCAATATACGGAACAGAAGGTGCTAACGGTGTTATTTTAATCACCACAAAATCAGGTCAGTCAGGGAAAGGCCAGGTTGATTACGATTTTCAGTTTGGAACACAAAGTGTACGTACTGATATGAAATTAATGGACGCTACACAATACAAACAATGGATGAGTGAATCAGGAGAAGTTACCAAAGATCGTTTCGGAGCAAATACCGATTGGTTAGGCGAGACTTTCCAAAGTGCACCTATGCAAAAACATCATTTATCATTTTCAGGTGGCAACGATAAAACCGTATATATGCTTTCCGCTTCGTATCTAACACAGGATGGTATTGTTGGCGGCGATAAAGCTAACTATTCGCGTTACACTTCAAGGTTGAACCTGAAAAGTGATGTAAAAAAATGGCTCGAAGTTGGCGGTAACTTAAGCTACAGCCACTCGAACCAAAAAAATGTAGGCCAGGATGACGAATACAGAAGTTTGGTAAACAGCGCTTTGTTGATAGATCCGATGACACCTCTTACGTACTCAGGCACTCCCGAGCATGTACAGACACTTCTGAGTGAAGGAAAAGTAATAGTAAAAGACGCAAGCGGTAATTATTTCGGTTTAACTGAAAATGTATCTGGTGAAATGGCTAATCCTTTGGCTGTCCTTACTACCTATCATAATACTACTGAGCAGGATAAATTAATGGGAACTGGTTATGTTACAATTAAACCTGTAACCGGTTTATCATTTACTTCACGTATTGGTCTGGATCTGACATATCAAAACCAACACATGTGGAGTCCGCTTTATTATTTCTCAACTGAAAATCAGAATGGTACCACCAATGTTACTGATAACCTGAACAAATACAATACATGGTTATGGGAAAATTTTGCTACTTATGCTAAAGATTTTGGCGATCATTCATTTACACTAATGGCAGGTTATTCCGCACAGGAATATAACGGTCCGGCTTATACACTCTACTCAGCACCTTTAGTAGCTGAAGGCGATCCATACGCATACCAGGGAGCAACCACATCCGACCTGTACGACAGAACAGGTGGGACCACAACTCAAAATACAATGGCTTCCATGTTCGGACGTCTTTCCTATAGCTTTAAAGGCAAATATTTATTGGAAGGATCAATCCGCAGGGACGGAGCAAGTGTTTTCCCAACCGATTCGAAATATGCAGTATTCCCTGCAGTATCAGCCGGATGGGTTGTGAGCAACGAAGATTTCTTCACCAAAGGTCTGGTTTCATACTTAAAAGTGAGAGCAAGTTGGGGAGCAAACGGAAGCAAATCGAACCTTCCGGGCAACGAGGATAAAGAATTATGGACACTTGCAGGTATCAAATACCCTGATGCAACAGGCACTTACCAGTCAGGAGCAGAAATTGCCAAATTGGTAAACAAGGAACTGTTGTGGGAAAGAACAGAAATGGCCGATCTCGGATTTGATCTCAGGTTATTGAACAACAAGATCACTTTTACTGCCGACTGGTACAATAAAAATACCAAAAACTTAATTGCCCTTGGAACTTTCCCAATGTCAACCGGTGGTGGTATGCCTTATGTTAATACAGGAACAGTAAATAATAAAGGATTTGAATTTGAACTTGGCTACAGGGAAGAAGACAATGAATTTATTTACGGAGCCAGTGTTAACCTCTCTACATCGAAAAATGATGTAACAACATTAGATGTGGATGCACCTGTATGGGGCGCAGAAGTAAGGGGTTATAAATTAACCTGGTTCGAAGAAGGAGCTCCTATCTGGTTCTTTAAAGGATACAAGACTGACGGAGTATTTGACAATGCTGACGAAGCTGCTGCATACAATGCTATATATGGAACAACTTTCCAGGCTGGTGATCCTATCGTAGTTGATGTAAATGAGGACAGCAAAATTACACCTTCCGATCAAACAAACATTGGCAGCCCTCATCCTTCCTTAATATATGGTGGCAGCATTTTTATGGGATACAAAGGGTTTGATTTTAACCTCGCATTCCAGGGCGTTTCAGGCAATGATATTTTCATGGCTTGGTACCGTACCGACAGAAGCTTATCAAATAAACCGGCATATCTGTTCGAGGACAGGTGGACCCCAACAAACACAGGAGCTAGTTCGCCACGAGCTGAAAATAACAGTGATTATGTTTACCGCAGCGATATTATGGTTTCGAACGGATCGTACATGAGGATCAAACAAATACAGTTAGGTTATACATTGGCAAAGTCAGTTACTTCGAAATTTGGTGTTGGCTCACTCAGGGCTTATATCTCTCTCGACGATTATTTTACAATTACCAAGTACAAAGGTTTAGATCCTGAGGCTGGTAGTAACAATAACCTAAGCCAGGGAGTTGACAGGGGTCTGTATCCGATTTCTGCCAAGTTCTTATTTGGTCTATCAGCTAGTTTCTAATCTAAAAAAAAAACGACAAAACATGAAAAAAATACTATATATACTGAGCATGCTGTTCGTACTTGCCTTTGCAGGTTGCAGTAAAGAGTTCTTAGAAGTTGAACCGATAGGACAACTCTCCAGCGACAATTTTTTGAAGAATGACGCTGAAGTGAAATTAGCTACAATGGGCATTTACAACAAAATCCAGGGAAATTACTCCTCAGGATCATGGGCAAGTGTCTATTTTATCAAAAACCTTCCTGCTGACGACACAAAGTGTGCAGGACCAAACGCAGGTGATACTCCTGAATATCAATATCTTGACGATTTCAACATTACTTCTGATAACTCAAGGTTTGCAACAATATGGACAAGGTTTTACAGCACTATTAATTCGTGTAATACCATCATTAATAACGTTGGAGCTAATCCTGAAGCTACCGCCGGTATGAAAGTTATGGTTGGAGAAGCTAAAGCTTTAAGAGCTTTTACCTATCTCGACCTTGTTGTAATGTTCGGTGGCGTTCCGTTAATGACGGTGAATCCTGCTTCGACTGCGGAATTCAGCAAACCTCGTGCAACTCCTGCTGAAGTTTATGCTCAGATTGAAGCTGACCTTAAAGAAGCGATTGCCGTATTACCGGTGAAGAGTGCATATGCTCCTATCGACAGGTTCCGTTTTGCAAAAGGAACTGCCGAAGCCCTGTTAGGCAAAGCTTATCTGTATCAGCAAAAATATGCTGAAGCTGCTACTGTACTGGCTTCGTGTATCGCCAGCAACGAGTATGACCTTGAAGCTGATTATGCTTCCATCTGGGAATCTGCTAATGAATTCGGAGTTGAATCCATATTCGAAATTTCCTATACTTCGCAGGAAAACTACAGCTGGGGCAACTTCCCCTGGGGTGGTGGCAACGAAAGTAATATCGAAATGCAGCTCGAAGGCCCACGTGCCGATGGTGATGGTTCTTTTGATTTCTCAAACTTAGATCCTGAAAAACTGGATATCGTTGGTGGATGGGGTTTCAACCTTCCTTCAAAAGAAATCGGTGATCTTTTATATTCCAATCCAGCTGATAAGAGGATAAAAGGATCAGTAGTTTCCGAAGCCGACTATTTTGCAGCAGGCGGAGCTTACCAGGTTGGCGAATATCCTTATGATTATGAAGGGTACCTGAGATTAAAATATGCTAATAAAGCTAAAAATACCACTGATCCTGATACAGGTCAGCCTGAATTAAACTATGGCTCCAATTACCGGATCATTCGTTATGCTGATGTACTTTTAATGGCAGCCGAAGCATACAACAAAAGCAGTAATGACGGTGCAGCACAGGCAGAACTGAAAAAAATAACTGATAGGGCCGGTATTGCAGCACATACCGAAACAGGCTCAGCATTATTTGATCAGATTGTTATCGAAAGAGCAAAGGAACTGTGTTTCGAAGGATCACGTTATTGGGATTTAGTTCGTTGGGGTATGGCCAGTCAGCAAATGAGCGACATTGGTTTTACTTCCAACAAACATGAGTTGTTCCCTATTCCTCTGAACGAGATTCTTTCTAATACAATGATGGAGGATTCCGACCAGAATCCCGGATACTAAATCCGGGTGAGCACAATTTAAAAAGAAGGCTGACAGGGTAACCGAATAGTTTTGAATTGAGGTTTCAAAATAATAAATGGTTCTCATGCTCTATTGGTTAGTTGGTTGGTTGAGCTGGTTACTCTGCTCAGCCTTCTTTTTAATATCCCATTGCTATGGCTGATTGAAATAACTCCATTCAGGATAGCGTATAAACTGTCAGTGAATAAATAAAAGCATTGATCCCCTTAACAAAACCTTTAGAGTATTCAGCACTCTTTCAATCAGGAAATATTGTTAATTTGCCCTTTTGGGGACTTTTTATAGATTTACCTGATGGCAAAAAGCAGCAGTACTTCTTTCCGGAAATCCCGGGAGTAATTATCCCTTAAAAAAGACAGGCATCTGAAACTTCTTTAAGAACCCTTTCGTTTTAAATCTATTTCAGACACACCAAAACAATACTATGCCAATCGCAGGAAAACTCTCAGTTAAAGAAAAAATCGGGTATGCACTCGGTGATGGAGCTGCCAATATTGCCTGGCGTGGTGTAGCTACTTTCCTGTTCATTTTTTACACCGATGTTTTTGGAATTAGTCCGGCTGCTGTTGGTTTTCTTATGCTGATTGCCAGGTTCAGTGATGGCATTATCGACATTATCATGGGGGTAATTTGCGACAGGACAAATACCCGATATGGCAAATTCCGTCCCTGGATTTTATGGACGGCAGTTCCACTTGGAATAACTTTATCCCTGCTTTTCACATCACCCAATCTGAGTTCCACGGGGAAAATAATTTATGCCTACGCTACCTATCTGTTGTTTTTTATTATTTACACGGCTAATAACATTCCATACGGAGCTCTGATGGCTGTAATGACCGGCGACGACAAGGAACGCACAAGCCTGGGTTCGTATCGTATGGTTGGGGCTTTTACCGGTGGTATGGTGGTTCAGGGTGCTTTATTGTTTTTAGTCGCCCATTTTGGCAATATAAATCCGGATATCAAAGTCGACAAATTGGAAGCAAAAAGATACGAAGTTACTGTGTCGGCCACCGAAGACATTAAAAATGTAAACATTAAAACTAAAGATGGAATTGCCTTGTTTACCTGGGCCACACCCGAAGTAAAGGATAGTGCCAATGCTCCTTCCAAGGGTAAAAGCTTCTCAATGCTGGCGCAAAAAGAATATTCTTTTATTATTGCCGGTGAAGAAAACCTTGACGTGGAAGACATTACCATCATAGATCAAAAAAGAGGTTATAGCTCAGCTATTTACATTTTATCGGTTTTCCTGTCTCTTTTCCTGATGATAACTTTCCTGACTACCAGGGAGCGTGTTAAACCTCCAAAAAATCAGGAAACAAATCTGGGCAGGGATCTGAAAGACCTTGTCCGGAACCGACCCTGGTTAATACTACTGGTAATCGGGATGCTCTTTAATGTGTATAATTCGATCAAACAGGGAATTGTAGTTATCTATTTCACACATTACCTGCACAACCAACTATTGGCAGCTTCCTATATGGTCGGGCTCATGCTGGCTTCTATAGCCGGTGCTATGATAACCTCACCTTTGGGCAAACGTTACGGCAAACGTAATCTGTTTATTGGTGCACTTATTTTTTCGGGTGCTGTGAATGCAATCCTGTTTTTCTGCAGCTCCGAAAATACAATTGGCATCTTTACAATTGGTATCATTTCCGAATTCGGTGCTGCAATATTTCCAACCTTGTTCTTTGCTATGCTGGGCGATGCAGCCGACTATTCCGAATATAAAAACGGACGCAGGGCTACGGGACTTGTTTATTCAGCGGGTTCGTTTGCTACGAAATTCGGCGGTGGCATTGCCGGGGCAATTATCGGACTGGTGCTGGCTGCTTTCCATTATAACGGACAAAATGCAGTTTCAATTCAGGGCGCAGTGCCTGGTATTGTTATGCTTATGAGCTGGATACCTGCAATTATAGCGGTAATAGCTGCTGCTTTCATGACCTTGTATCCCTTAACTCAGAAGAAAATGGATGAAATTACTCTTGAATTACATAGCAGGAGGAATAACGAACTAGTTTGAAAGAGACAATAAAAGATTTTGATGTATATCATAAAAACAATAAACAGATCATGAAATTCGGATATTTCGATGACAAGAACCGGGAGTATGTGATTACAAATCCACAAACACCGTGGCCCTGGATCAACTACCTTGGTAATGAAGATTTTTTTTCGCTGATTTCAAATACTGCCGGGGGTTACTCTTTTTACAAGGATGCAAAATTCAGGAGACTTACGCGTTACAGGTATAACAATGTTCCAATGGATAGTGGAGGCCGTTATTTCTATATTAACGATGAGGGCACAATCTGGTCGCCGGGATGGAAGCCATGTAAAACTCCACTCGACAGCTACGAATGCAGGCACGGAATGAATTATACGACTATACAGGGCGAAAAAAACGGTGTAATCGCAAAAACCCTGTTCTTCGTTCCGCTGAAAACATGGGCCGAAGTCCAGAAACTTACTCTTACCAACAAATCATCAGCAGTTAAAAAACTGACAATCTTTTCATTCGTTGAATGGGCTATGTGGAATGCAGCAACCGATATGGAAAACTTCCAGCGAAATTTCTCAACCGGTGAAGTCGAAATTGAAGGTTCGGTAATTTACCATAAAACCGAATACAGGGAACGTCGTAACCATTATGCGTATTATTCAGTGAATGTTCCGGTGAAAGGCTTCGATACGGATCGTGAAACATTTTTTGGTTTGTACAATGGATTCGACGAACCACAGGTTGTTACTGAAGGGAAGCCAACTAACACCATTGCTCATGGCTGGTCGCCCATTGCATCTCATTGCATTGAGGTAGAACTTCAGCCCGGTGAGGAAAAAAATCTGGTTTTTATGTTGGGTTATGTGGAAAATGCAGGCGACAAGAAATGGGAAAGTAAGGATATCATTAATAAAACAAAGGCAAAAAAATGCATTGAACTATTTGATACTGCTGCTAAGGTAGATATAGCTTTTGCCGGATTGCGTTCTTATTGGGATAATCTACTGAGCGTATATACCCTGGATTCAGGCGATGAGAAACTCGACCGAATGGTGAATATCTGGAATCAGTACCAATGCATGATTACCTTCTGCTTCTCGCGTTCAGCTTCCTATTTCGAATCAGGAATAGGACGCGGAATGGGCTTCCGCGATTCGAACCAGGACTTGATAGGTTTTGTACATCAAATTCCTGAACGGGCGCGCGAACGGATCATCGACATTGCTTCCACTCAATTTCCCGATGGCGGTTGCTACCACCAATACCAACCTCTCACAAAAAAAGGAAACAACGAAATAGGTCAGGGATTTAATGATGATCCTATGTGGTTGATTTTCGGAACTACCAGTTATATAAAAGAAACCGGTGATTTCAGTATTTTAAACGAAGCTGTTCCGTACGACAATAAACCCGGAACCGAAGTTACACTCTTCAGGCATCTTACAGTTTCTTTCAATCATGTTGTAAATAATTTGGGGCCACATGGTCTGCCGCTTATTGGCCGTGCCGACTGGAACGACTGTCTTAACCTGAACTGTTTTTCGTACGACCCGAATGAATCGTTCCAGACGACTGAAAACAAATCAGAAGGTAGTAAAGCCGAAAGCCTGATGATAGCTGGCTTATTTGTGGTTTATGGCAGGGCTTATGTTGAATTATGCCTCAGAATTGGAAATACAAAAGAAGCGTCGTCTGCTCAAAAGCATATCGATACTATGATTGAGGCTATTAAAACTCACGGCTGGGATGGTGAATGGTTTTTACGTGCATACGACTATTTTGGTAACAAAATTGGCAGCAACGAAAATGAAGAAGGTAAAATTTTTATCGAATCGAACGGATGGTGCACCATGGCCGGAATCGGAAAAGAAGAAGGTCTCTGCGAAAAAGCTCTCAATTCTGTTAAGGAGCGCCTCGAATGCGAACATGGAATTGTGCTCAACAACCCTGCATTCACTAAATACTATATCGAGTATGGCGAAATCTCAAGTTATCCTCCGGGATACAAAGAAAATGCCGGTATTTTCTGTCACAACAACCCATGGATCATGATTGGCGAAACCATTATTGGCCGTGGCAGGCAGGCATGGGAATACTACAGGAAAATTTGCCCCGCCTATCTCGAAGAAGTTAGTGATTTGCATAAAACAGAGCCATATGTATATTCGCAGATGATAGCCGGCAAAGATGCTTTTAAACCCGGTGAAGCCAAAAACTCCTGGCTCACAGGTACAGCTTCCTGGAACTTCTATACAATAACCCAATTTATCCTTGGCGTACAGCCTGAATACGACGGACTCAGAATTGATCCCTGCATTCCTGATGATTGGAAGGGGTTTAAGGTAACCCGTAAATACAGGGGGGCAACCTATCATATCGAAGTTCAAAACCCTGCCGGAATATCAAAAGGCGTTAAAGAGGTTATTGTTGATGGCAAGCCACAGACTTCAAACCTGATTCCTTTGTCGGGAAATGGTTTGGAACATGCAGTGACGGTCGTTCTGGGTTAAATAAGTATGGAATTGACTACATTTGTTAAAATCCTGAAAGTGAATTTGGAAAGTAGGGGACAATAAGTAATTCACAAAATAAACAGAGAACGCAATGGCAAAAAATTACATCGCGGATAGCACCCGTTATAAAACAATGAAATACAACCGATGCGGTAAGAGTGGCTTATTGCTGCCTGCAATATCACTGGGATTATGGCATAATTTCGGGTTTGCTGATAATTATAACAATTCAAGAGAAATACTCAGGTCGGCATTCGACCAGGGAATTACTCATTTCGACCTGGCAAACAACTACGGCCCGCCTGCAGGCTCAGCAGAAGAAGTGTTTGGCTCAATTCTGAAAAAGGATTTCGCTGCATACCGCGATGAGATGATTATTACTTCCAAAGCCGGTTACGAAATGTGGGATGGTCCTTATGGCGAATGGGGCTCCAGGAAATATCTTGTAGCAAGCCTAAATCAAAGTTTAAAGCGCATGGGCCTTGAGTATGTCGATATATTTTACTCTCATCGCTTCGATCCTGACACGCCTCTCGAAGAAACTATGATGGCTCTCGATCATATAGTAAAAACCGGGAAAGCATTATATGCGGGCATTTCAAATTATTCGCCCGAACAAACGAAAGAAGCATTACAACTTCTCAATAAACTTGGAACCCCTTGTCTTATCCATCAATCAAGATATTCGATGATGGACAGAACCGTTGAAAATGGACTGTTGGATGTACTTGATGAAAATGGCGTTGGATTTGTTGCTTTTTCACCTTTGGCCCAGGGGATATTGACTGACCGGTATCTGAAAGGCATTCCATCCGATTCGCGGGCTTCGAAAGCTCATTTTCTTAAACCTGAATACATCACACACGAACTGATTGCAAACATTAGTGTATTAAACGAAATAGCTCTTCAAAGAGGGCAAACCCTGGCTCAGATGGCAACTGCCTGGCTGTTGCGCGACTACCGGGTTACCTCTGTGATTGTTGGTGTGAGTTCTGTTAAGCAATTGAATGATAATATCGGGACATTAAAAAACATAACTTTTTCGAAAGCAGAGGAGGAGAAAATCTTATCAATATTTAAGCAACTGTAGTCAGAGCTACTCAGTTAAAACATTTGTTGTCAATCAAAAGGATGAATAAACGAATTCTGATAAGCACAATTCTGATTGCCTTATTTTCAAATATTACCATTTTATTTGCTCAAAGTATCAATGCAAAGGAACAATGTGCAAAAATGGCAAGAGGCGTCAATATTATTGGCTATGATTCCACTGTATGGAGAAACTATACAAAGGGTCGCTTTAAAGAAAATTACTTTAAAATGATCAAAGACGCTGGCTTTTCAACCATACGGGTTAACCTGTTTGCATTCTCAGGCATGGACAGCACATATAATCTCAATCCGAAATGGCTCGAAACACTTGACTGGGTTGTAAAAAATGGATTGGAGGCACAGCTAATGGTCATTCTCGATATGCACGAATATACTGCTATGGCTGATGACCCGGTTGCAAAGAAGGACATGTTTATGTCAGTCTGGCAAAAGCTGGCACCCCGATATAAAGATCAACCTAACGATGTTGTGTTTGAACTGCTAAATGAGCCCAATCAAAAACTCAGTGTTGAATTATGGAATCAATACCTGGTTGACGCAATAAAGCTGATACGCGGAACCAATCCAAACCGAACTCTTATTATTGGTCCGGCAAATTGGAATGGTATCGAAAGTTTGCCAACCCTGGTGCTACCCGAAAATGACAGGAATATAATAGTTACTGTTCATTTTTATCACCCCATGCCTTTTACTCACCAGGGAGCTTACTGGGCAAAGGAATATAAGGATTTAAGCGGCGTAAAATGGTTAGGCACCTCCGATGAAAAAGAGATGATCGAATCGAAACTTAAAGTTGCAGCTGATTGGTCACAAGCAAACGATCGTCCCATATTTTTAGGCGAATTTGGCGCATATGAAAAGGGTGATATGGATTCACGTGCCCGCTATACCGCTTATGTTGCCCGCACTGCCGAAAAATTTGGCTTCAGTTGGGCTTACTGGCAATTCGACAGCGATTTTATTGCCTATAACATTGAAGAAGAAAGATGGGTAATGCCAATATTGAATGCTTTAATGGATAAAAAATGACGGATAAACAGCATAAGTATCATGAGAAGATTTTTACCTCAATTGAAAAAGGATAAATAGTACCAATTTTCTATTTCAACAGCTAGTCAAAAAAAAAGATGAAATCCCTCACGCCATTTTTCCTGCTGCTTACAATGTCATTTTGCTGTAATTGCGCTGCTAAACCGCAGGTGATTTCTGGGGGTTTCGCAAAGCCTGACAGCCTCGGATACATACTGCTGAACCAGGTAGGATATCTTCCGGATGCTGATAAAATAGCTTTGCTTAAGATCAAAACAGATAAGTTTGACATTATTGATGTTGCCAGTGGAAATGTGGTATTTACCGGAGAACCCGGGCCTTTCAGATATTGGGATCTTTCAGGTGACAGTGTATGTACTGCAGATTTTACTAAACTTGCAGCATCCGGCAAATACCAGATCTGTTTAAATACTAATTCGGTTTGTTCCGGCGTTTTTGAGATAGGTGACGACGTTTATTCCAACATCACAAAAGCCGCCTTAAAGGCCTTTTACCTGAATCGTTCAGCTACTGAAATTACGGAAGAATTTGGCGGCAAATGGGCGCGGTCAGCAGGTCATCCTGATACTTTGGTTTTTGTACACGCTTCCGCTGCATCCGAAAAACGCCCTGAGGGGTTTAAAATTTCAAGTCCCGGAGGATGGTACGATGCCGGTGACTACAACAAATATATTGTAAACAGCAGTATCTCAACATATACCTTATTGCTTTTTTACCAGATGTATCCTGAATACTGTAAGAATTTCAGGAACAATATCCCTGAAAGCAGCAACAACATTCCGGATGTGATTGATGAACTATTGGTAAACCTTCGATGGATGCTTACCATGCAGGATCCTCACGATGGAGGAGTTTATCATAAGCTTACCAACAAAGCGTTCTGCGATTTTGTAATGCCTGTCAAAGCAACCGAACCCAGGTATGTTGTTTCGAAATCCACTGCTGCTACACTCGGTTTTGCCGCTACCATGGCCATGGCATCGCGTGTATTTGCCAATACTGAGTCTCCCGAATTAACCGCCCTTGGAAAAATATGTCTGGATGCGTCAAAAAAGGCATTCACATGGGCAAAAACCCACCCGGCAGTTTATTATAAAAATCCTTCTGATATTTCAACCGGGGCATATGATGATGCAACGGTTGACGATGAGTTTTTCTGGGCAGCAACTGAACTTGGTCTTGCCGAAAGCAATCCGGCATTAATTCCGGCGAAACAAATTGACGTACAGAAACTGAATGTTCAGTCGTGGGATTTGGTCGAAATGTTGGGCCTGATTTCACTTTCACTTGACGGTAACCCGAAAATCCAGCCACTTGCAACTGAAACTCAGAAAATACTGATTGATTATGCCGACAATTTAGTTGAGAAATCGCGAAATGCACCCTATAAAGTCAGCCTCGGTTTTTTTAAATGGGGAAGTAATTCCGATGTTGCCAACCAGGCAATTATTAAATTAGTTGCCTACAAAATCAGTAACAAGAAACAGTATCTTGCTTCTGTTCAGGGTGATGTAGATTATCTGCTTGGCCGCAATGCCACAGGGTATTGTTTCGTTACCGGTTTTGGAGGAAAGCAGGTGATGAATATCCACCACCGTCCTTCAGGAGCTGATGATGTTATCCAACCCTGCCCCGGTTTCCTGGCAGGAGGACCCAATACCATTGTTTTAAATGATTGTCCTGAAATTGTACGCAGCAAATTTCCAGCCAAATCCTATTCCGATGCGCAATGCAGCTATTCGACCAACGAAGTGGCTATTAACTGGAATGCACCGCTTTTCTTCCTGATGGGGGCTATGGATGCGTTAAGTAAATAGAATTCAGAACCTCCTGCTGATAGCAAAATCAGTAACTAACCCCTCTTTTACCTCTATTCTTTCTCATTTCACAATACAGGAGAGAGGAGTTAGGTCCAGATAGCAATCGGGATGGGTGTTAGGAGTTAGGGTGCAGGGTGGTATTTGGCTATTTGGTGGTTTTAATTCTAACCGTTAATATGTTAATGTACTTATAACTTCAGGAAGTTTTTTCAGTGCTAAGTGCTCAATACTCATGGGATTTTGGTACATCTTTAAGTACTCCAGGCACTTTTTTTCAGTGCAGAGTGGTCAGTGCAGGAGTAGGGGTTAGGTTTTGGGTGTTAGGAGTTATGGGGCCTGGTGGTAGTTGGCTATTTGGTCGCTTTAATTCTAACATTATGTAACTTATGTACTTATAACTTTGGGAAGTTTTTTCAGTGCTAGTGCTCAATTATCAAGGGATTTAGCTGCACACAAATTATTACCTCTTCACTATAGGCACTTTTACCTCTGGTCATTACGGGCACTTTAGGCACTCTTATTTAGTGTTGAGTGCCGGGTGTATAGTGCTCAGTTGCTGGTGGGTAAAAGTTGTTTTAGGCTTTAAAATTCATTAACTTAAAACTTAATTCACTCTAAACTATAGGCACTCTAAGTACTTTAGGCACTTAAAACTTTAGGCACTCTAAGTACTTCATGCACTCTAAGTACTTTAGGCACTTAAAACTTCAGGATCAGGTACCAAAATTATTCTCTCTTCCCTCGATCTAAGTTGAAACCATTTCTCGTGTCGGTACGCAGGTAAAAAGGAAACCATTCTGCTCTTCAGGAACAAGACTTATTCAGGAAACCACATAGAAATTATTATCATAATTTCCATCTGATTATAATCTGCCTTCCGTAAATCAGAATGAAAAATACAATTTTTACTGGTCAGTAAAAGTAAAAAAATGTATCTTGCAATCAATTCCCTATCATGCGTAACCGGTTTTACCAGCTTTTTTCAATCCCAGCTTTTGCATTGCTTTATTTTCAGACTACGATCACAGTGCTGATTTTACTGCCGTTTGCATACCTCAGATATAGGAAAGCTGTGAAGTATCTTGTTCACTTTTGGGCTAAATCGGTGTTCTGGATCTTAGGGAAAGATCTGAGAATTTATGGTGCTGATAATTACTCAGCGAATAAACGATATATGATAATTGCGAATCACGCAAGTCTGTTCGATATCATGGCTATTATGGCCTTTTATCCTGATGTGGCCTGGTTCGGACATGAACGCCTGATGAAAATACCTGTTTTTAGCCAGATACTGAAAATGATCAGTTACATACCCGTGAAGGAACCAACCATCAGCAACACCAGGCTGATGCTGGATACGATAGTTGAAAAATTAAAATACAATACCATTGCCATTTTCCCTGAGGGCACAAGAACACTCAACGGCAATATGAACAGCTTCTTCAGGGGATTTATTTATATTTTGAGAGCTTCGGATGCTGATATACTGCCAGTAACACTCAATGGTTTTTATTCCCTGAAGCCTAAAAACCGGTTTCATATAAACTTTGGTGCAAAAATCAGCGTCGTCATCAATAAACCAATATGTTCAGCCGATCTGAAACAAAAGACCGACGATGAAATCAGAGCGGAAATGAAAAAAATAATTGAATCAGGCCGGTTATAGTCCCCGCAGTTGGCAGAATAAGTAAAAACAAACGTATGGAACAAATGCTGAACCCCGAATGGGTATTTATTATTAATCCTGCGGCAGGCAATGGATATGCAAAATCGCTGAAGCCCGAAATTGAGAGAATGATACAAAAACATTCCTTACATGCCGAGGTTGTATTCTCCCAAAAAGCTGGTCATGCTGCCGGATTGGCAAGGCACTATGCTGCCGGTGGCACTAGATATATTATCGGGGTTGGTGGCGACGGCACATTCAATGAAATAGCCTCAGCACTGATGCACCAGAAAGGAGTTATCACGGGAATTGTGCCTGCCGGTACCGGTAACGATTTTATACAGATTTTAGGTTTCCCCGATCATTTCGGCGAAAAAGACTGGGATGTGTTGTTCGGAAGAACAAGCATTCCTATGGATGCAGGCCTATGCAATGGGCTACCCTTTTTTAATGGTATGGGATTAGGATTCGATGCTCAGGTTGCTGCTGAAAACTACACCAAACCGGGAGAGGTAAAAAAAGGAGGCAAAAACAAATACATATTTCACATTATCAAAACTTTATTGTTCTATAAAGAGAAAAGAATGAGTGTTATTTCTGCCGGAAACAATCACGAATCCGATTGTTTTATCAATACAGTTTCCATTGGCAGGCGCTTTGCCGGTAGCTTTTTCCTTACTCCTAAAGCAATTGCAAACGATAGTTTACTGGATGTGTGCATGATCGAAAAACTTTCGCTGCCCGAACGATTTATGATTTTACCCAAGGTGCCAAAAGGAACCCATCTGGAGAATAAAAAGGTGAAATACTATCAGACCACCGGCATCGAAATCGAGTTCAGCCAGGAGGTTCCTTTTCATCTGGATGGAGAATTGCATTTTGCTAAACATTTCGATATCAGTATTATGCCTGCTGCAATCAATATTATTTACAATCCCGGAGGGAACCACTATTTCAGGATATAATAATCTGTTCCATATGAGATATGCCGCCTTTTTCGATCTTGACAACACCCTTTTAAAAGTAAACAGCGGTGAGGCAATACTGCGCCGGGCTTATAAAAACGGGTTATTGTCATTTCCGAGGTTGATTCGTGCCTATTTACTTGCAATACTATACAAGGCGCATTTACTCGACCCTCTGAGGATAATCGAAAAGCTGGGCGGATGGCTGGCGGAATCATCGGTTGATGAAGTAGAAAAGCTGTGTGACGAAATAGTTGAAAAAGACCTTATTCCGGCCATACGCCCCGAAATTATAGCGGAAATAGAAATACACAGGGATCAGGGTGCCCGTCTGGTGATACTGTCGTCGGCAATTGATTCTATTTGCCTGCCTCTTGCGAAGTACCTGGAGATGCACTCGGTAATCTGTTCGGAACTGGAAGTTGTAGATAAACGCTATACCGGCCGGCCAAAGACTGCGTTCTGTTTCAGGGATGAAAAACTCATACAGATGAATCAATACCTGGGTGAAAATGATTATTCGCTGAAAGATTCATGGTATTATGCCGATTCAATCGATGATCTGCCGGTAATGATGTCGGTAGGTAATGCGGTTTGCGTGAATCCGGATAAACGGCTCGGAAAGATGGCACGTAAGTACAATTGGGTGATCCTTGAGTTGGATTAATCCACCACCACTGCTGTGTCCCGAAAATAGTTCCAAACACGCTTTTTCCGGCCGAAACCAGTTAACATGACCATTTTCTGCCGCATATTCTTGCTGCTACAAAAAACAATTCTGGAGTGCCGGAAATTATGAGCATAAGCCTGAGGATATATATTCCACTGCCGCCTATTTCTTCAGCTCATTAAACCAGGTGATGGTTTTTAGTCCCCAGGGCAGCAAACTGAATTCATGATCGGTACCGGGAAGGCTTATAAACTGGATTTTATCCTGTCCGACTCCCAGACTCAGGAAACTGTCATATATAAGTTGCGATTGTTCAGGTGGAACATTAAGGTCGGCTGAACCGTGGTAAAAATTAATTTTCGACTCAGGTACCCAGGCTGTTACACTGTTCTTTGAAAGCAGTGTCCGCAATTGCGCGAAATCGGCACCATTGCTGAAGTCGGAGATCATATTGCTTTTAAGAAGTACCGCAAGGGTATCGTTTAGCTGTGCATCAACCTGCACATTCGAATAGGTGCCGTTGAAAAGCTCCGGGATACGGCTTGCATAGGGTTCGTTGAAATATTTGGTGAGCGGGTCACTATGAGCTCCGAATAGCTGCTGAGAGTAAATAAAATAGGGGAGGTACAGAGGCCCCGGAAAAACCGGTTGCTGCAATACATAAGTTGACATAGCCAGCATATCGTATGCCCCGGCACCACAGGATGTTGCAGTAACCGGAATTGTTGTTTTATAATTTGTTTCAATGCTTTTAAGTCCCGAAAGAGTTGCCCATCCTCCCTGCGAGTAACCCATAAGGAAATGTTCGCCACTGAATTTGGCCTGAATATTTTTTTCATCAAGCAATTCATGGCAGGCCCTTAGCAAATCAATCACGGCCCTGTCAGTTGTTTCACGGTCATAATAGGGGTGGAGGTATTTAGCCGATGCACCAAATCCGATATAATCGGGGAAAGTTATTATATAACCATTACCAGCCATGTATTCCATCAAAGAGAAGTAATAATTTGTTGGATTCTCACTCGGGCAACCTGATTTCAGGGTGTTTGTGCCATTCTGAATACTAATGATAGGGTATATCCCCTGGGTTTGAGGCATACAAACCAGCCCTGATGCTATAACAGATTCACCTTTATAAGTAGTGTTATATGTGATTTTATATACGTCAACGGCACTCGAAGTATTGTTAACTATAAGTGCCGCTTCAGGAAACATAATCTGCCAGGTTCCTATCTGCTGTTTAATCGTTTCAACCGTATGGGTAAGAACTTTCTGGTACGATACCAATACTTCATTGGCAGGTTCTTCGGGTACGCTGTCCTTTTTACATCCCGGCGACACTAAAAGACCGGTAAGCAGTATTATAAGCAGGAAGTAGCGGGAAAATGAATATTTCATCAGTTTGTTTAATGATTCCATAGCAAGAGTTTATATCGTAAAAGTATAACAATAATAGTGAGGAATAAGTTTCTTCTTTTTATAAAATATTCCTTTCCTGATAAATGGGAGCTCTTATTCAAATATTAGAATGATGGAAAACGCAATAGCAGCTTTCTGTTTTGTAAAAGATGATTGGCAGGGAAACAATGCCATCAGAGGATTGAGTGGAATATCAACCCGGATCAACACCAGGAGCTAGTCTCACAATTTCGTACTTCCATTTGGCCGAACTGCATTTTTTCCCTCTCACCAACATAAGAACGCCGCCTGCAGCTAATAATCCCCCGCCGACATATAAAGGACTGTATAGGAACAGGCCTGCCACAAAACCCAGACCGGCTAATTCTTCGGTTAAAGCCACTATTCCATAAATACCTCCTGCCGTCAGGAATGAACCCGCAAGTAAAAGTGATGCTCCTCCAAATTGAATGGGAAATGTTTTGAATCGCAATGCGGATATTTGAGATAGTGGAATGGTATCCATTTGTACCAGAATGGTTGAATCCGTGAGAATGGTATATCTGCCTTTAACAGCGTTCCCATTGCTTCGGACATGGATTTTTGAACCCTCTTTTATGAATTTACTATGCTGGTTTTTATATTTTGTTATCTGAAGTCCGTTTTTTTGTGCAAAACAATTGAACACCGAAAACACGACTAAAAATGTGATTACAAATTTCATAGTCAATGGGTTTTAAAACGTCAGAAAGCAGTAGTTTTCAAAAACTAAACTCAAAACATAAAACCGTCAAAGGTTTTGATTGTTCACCTTTTGTTAGTGTAAATAATTGAAAAAGAGTTACAAATATTCAAAGCAACCAGATCTTAACTGTTAACCCCAAAATATAATTGCCCCATATTTTCCTGAATTTTGAATTTTGCTTTTCACTTCATCCGCCTTCTTTTCACCTCATCCGCCTTCGGCACCTTCTCCTGAAGGAGAAGGGCCTTGCTCGCAAGATTGACTTATCAGAAAATGATTAACTTTTGACTGGCATTATCAATATGATATAGTATTCTAGACCCGCTGATGAATTTGACCATCCTTGACTGATGCAAATTCATCACGTCAATACATTGATTGCTAACAGCTTGAAGTGATCAACCAGGATCGCCAGAAGTTTTACACTTTTCAACATCCGGAGTAGTGTTAAGCTAACTAAACACCAGAATAATCTGCAGAAACAAAAAAACATCTACACGCCTGAAAGCGTAAGTGCCAGTTATTTAATTAGTTAACATGAGCCCATCTTCGTAAAACACATTTTTAACGTATTGTGCGGTCGAAATTGTCAGGAAGAATGTAAGAAACCAAAGAATAGTTAGGTTATTCATAATACTGATAAACAGAACATTAGACATATGATTTCCGCAACAAGCTATATAGTGTACACAACTTACGCTCAATTTTCCACAAATGGATTAAATCCTTAAACTAAATAAACAATATTTTGTTATAGCCATATGTCAATATTTTTAGCTTGCATTTAACCGTGTTGTAAACCTGTATTAGTACCATTATTAACCAACCTCAAATCATCTGTTATGAAAAATTTATTTACCCTGATTTCATTACTGGGCTTTGTTTCAGTATTGTTTGCCCAGCAGTTACCTAACCTGCCGGTTCCCTTAGGAGCTGGAAATGCCGAAGTATGGAATGGTTCGATTTATCACTTTGGTGGTTCAAACAACTGGTCCGGCTCCACTGTGTATCCCCGTGTTTATAAATACAACGGCAGCAGTTGGCAATATCATGATACCATTCCTGATAATAATCTTTGGGATGTCGAAACAACCCTGGTTGGCAACAACGTATATCTTTTGGGAGGTTGGCCTGGCGGACCAACTCTGAACAGAAGGTACAATCTTACCAGCGGCGAATGGGTTTATTTAAATCCAAGTCCAAACGTATCGCAAACCTGGGGAATAACAGCAGAAGAAATCAATGGCGTAATTTACCTTTTCAATTCAACAGGGAATGTATATGCTTACAACATTTCTGATAATACCTGGGCGACAAAAACAGCAAACACAACAACCGGATCATGGGATATGAGCTCCATTGTTTTTCATGGTGAAATTTATATTATTGGCTGGAGCAACCTTGCTTTTTATAAATACTCGCCGGCAACTGATCAATGGTCCAGACTTGCAGATTCGCCATACCAGGTTGGCGCCTGTGCATTTGGCATTATAAACGATTTAATTTATGGTGTTGGTGGTAATGCCGGGGGTGGCTCGGTTGCCGGGTATAAAAGCATTATCGTTTACGATATTACCACTGATTCGTGGAAAATTGATAACCTCGAGATCAGTTCCAAAAGGCATTGGATGGCTACGGCAACTTATGAGGGAGGATTGTATGTTGTTGGCGGAATCAATGAATTTGCGCAGTCAGTTGATACGGTAGAAGAGATTGTTCCACAAGGCACTGCAGGAATTTTTGATAAAATAGCATATAGCGGAGGATACACCCTTGAACAAAACTATCCCAATCCGTTCAAATCAACTACAAATATATCTTTTACATTACCGGAATCTGCTTTCACTACGTTAAAGTTATATGATATGCTTGGAAATGAGGTAGCTATATTAGTAAATGAAACAAAACAGTCGGGAAGGCATTCAGTAGATTTTGATATAAAAGGATTAGCCTCCGGTGAATATTCCTACTGTTTGCAGGCAGGAAAATTTGTTCAGACTAAAAAGCTTTTAGTTCAAAAATAGGTCTGGCGTTTTATGCATCAGTTGCTTATTTTGCCATATTAAAAACCGGTTTCATAGTAGCCGGTTTTTTTTATTCTGTCGAAATTTGTAGTGAAAGCTATTATATACATTCACTGTTTTTGTAGGATATCAACATCCAGAGTTTGCCCGATATAAAAACTGTTAATCGAAGGAGAATGAAGAATATAGACGAAAAACCTTTCCATAATGAGTATTATGAAAAAAGGCTGACTCTGAGAAGAATCAACCTTTTTTTGTGGGCCCACCTGGTCCCGATAGCTATCGGGATGAACCAGGACCTAAGGGAATTTATCAAGTAGCTTTCTGGTAATATCAGGAAATTCGGCCAGGTTTTTCAGATATTTTCTACTCTTCATTCTTTTAATATGTTGCTCAATAAGAATTGCTTGTCTTCTGCTTGAACACTCAATTAAATAGTAAACTGTCCAATCATCAGCCCTGCCGGTATGAGCTCCTTCATTAACATGCAGTAAATGTTCCTTCTGTCGGATATCAACGTCCAGAGTTTGCCCGATATAAAAACTGTTAATCGAAGGAGAATGAAGAATATAGACAAAAAACCTTTCCATAATGAGTATTATGAAAAAAGGCTGACTCTGAGAAGAATCAACCTTTTTTGTGGGCCCACCTGGACTTGAACCAGGGACCTACTGATTATGAGTCAGTTGCTCTAACCATCTGAGCTATAGGCCCTTTACAATAAAAAAAATCTTCTATTGGAAATACGGGTGCAAATTTACAATTTTGTAGTCAAATAAAAAGCCTGTTTTAAATATTTTTTTATGTCACAATTTCACTCGTCAAAAATCAGGAATATTATTTTCGATCTTGGGGGTGTTCTGCTGAATATCAATCCGTTACTATCGCTTATCGAACTTTCGAAAGTCAGCGGAATCAGTCAGGACGAACTCAGAATAACACTTGCAGGCGAACAGGTATTCGAAAAAATGGATACCGGACACCTGAATTCTGAGCAATTCAGAAGCGAATTATGCCGCATTATGAATAAAAAAGTGAGTGATAGCGAAATGGATCGCATCTGGAATGTTCTGCTGCTCGATTTTCCTGCGCCAAGGGTTGAACTATTACAACAGCTGGCAAAAAACTACAGGGTTTTCCTTCTGTCGAATACAAACCTTATTCATTACATCCACTATACCAGGGAATTTCAGATGAGGTATGGAATTCCGATGGAAAGTCTGTTCGAAAGACTGTTTTTATCCTACGAAATAGGTATGCATAAACCCGATGCCGGAATATATAAGTATGTATTGCAGCAGTCAGGTATTGAGGCTTCCGAATCGGTGTTTTTTGATGATTCCCTTGCTAATGTGCAGGCCGCAGAGTTACAGGGAATTCTTGGGATATATTTACAGACAGGCCACGAGGTGACTGATTATTTCCAAAACGGAATACTGAAATAGGAAGTACTGCCCTGAAAACAGAAAGCCGGGGCTTTTCAGGCGGAGTTCATTTTATTTCAGAATGCGCTCATCGTCCTTGATCATACGGTAAATAGTGGTTTTGCCGATATTTAGTTTATCAGCCACCAGGCGTACCTTGTTATCGTATTTATTCAGATAATGCGTGATGATTATCCTGATATAGTCATCGAGAGTGGCTTCTTCGTTAACAAAATCAAGCATTTCGGCTGTATTTGGCAATCTTACATCCTCGGCATGAATGGTATCGGTATTTGTCATTACTGCAGCCAGCTCAATAATTGCTTTTAGTTCGCGTATATTGCCGGGGAAGACATAACGGCGGAATTTTTCCATAGCCTCGGCTTCGATAGTGAGTTTCGGCATATTGTTTTTAGCACAGAATTCATCAACAAAGTGCCTGGCTAACAGGAATATATCATTCCCCCGGTTACGGAGTGGCGGAAGATCGATAGGCAGACCCAACAGACGGTAATACAAATCCTCGCGAAAATTGCCTTTTTTAACCTCATCGAGTAAATTTTTATGTGTGGCCACTATTACACGTACATCAAGTTTATGCGGTTTATTGGATCCCACCCTCACTACTTCTTCTTCCTGCAGCACCCTTAAAAGCTTGGCCTGCATATTCATATCCATATCCCCTATTTCGTCGAGAAAAATAGTGCCCTGGTTTGCTTCTTCAAAACGGCCGATACGCTGGTTATTTGCCCCGGTGAACGACCCTTTTTCGTGACCGAACATTTCGCTTTCGATGAGTTCGCGGGGAATAGCTGTTACATTTACAGCCACAAAAGGCTTGTTTTTCCGTTTCGAATTAAAGTGAATGGCCTTGGCAACCAGTTCTTTGCCTGTTCCGGTTTCGCCATACACCGAAACGGTAATATTAGTGCGCGTGGCTTTTTCCATTAGCCTGAACACATTCTGAATGGCAGGGCTGTCACCTTTAATCAGGTTGTTGAATTCAAATTTTTTCCCTATTTCGACTTCGAGAGTCGATATTCGCTGCTTCAGATTAAAATTTGATTTGATATTTCGCATTGCCGACCATATACGATCCTTGGTATCAGCGTCTTTGAGTACGTAATCATATACTCCTTTTTTCAGAAGTTCCACGGCAGTTGAAATATCCTGCTGCCCCGAAACAATTACCACCGGCAATTCCGGATCAAACTCACGGATGCGCTTCAATACGTCGAATCCACTCATGTCGGGCAGAAAATAATCGAGCGATATTGCCGAAGGACCCTTATACAAATTAGCCAGAAGCTCTTTGCCGGAAGAAAAAACTGATACTTCATAATCGGGATTCTGCGAAAGATGATACGATAGAATCTTCGCGTACATTACATCATCCTCTACAATAAATATTTTAAATGCGTCCATCAGTTTGTCCTTTAATAAAGGTTTATTTCCTAAATCCGGAAAAGTAACAAAATAATTAAAAAATATAATACAATTCCCAAAATGGGACATTTTTTATTTCAGCTAAAATTGGCACGAAGCTTTGAAAATATGAAAAAGAATAGCTAATCACACTGGTACTAATATGCATTTTCAGTGCACAAATCAGGAGGGATTAGGTTTTGGGTGTTAGGAGTTAGGGGGCTTGGTGGTAGTTGGCTATCGGGTGGTTTTAATTCTGACATTTTATAACTTAATGTACTTATAACTTCAGGAATTTTTTTCAGTGCTTAGTGTTCAGTACTCATGGGATTTAGGTGCAACCATAAGTTCTCCAGGCACTTTTTTTTAGTGCTGAGTGCTCAGTGCACAGTGCTCAGTGGTTGGTGGGTAAAAGTTGTTCTAGTGCTTTAAACTCTAGGCAGTTTAGGCACTTAAAACTCCAGGCACTTATCAGGTACGAAACTGATAGTATGATGTGAGGTATTTGTTACCAGAATTCGGGAAAGTATGTTCTGAGAAATTGTGACTTACTGTTCAGAAACAGGTATGGTGGGAGGCAGGTTTAAAAGAATATCTTCTATTTCGGCATAGCTTTTACGGGTGAGCATTTCGAGTCTCACTTTTTTGAATCCCGGCATTGATTTAAAATAACCGGCATAATGTTTACGCATCTCAATAATGCCTTTATATTCGCCCTTTTTCTGAATGGCAAGCTTCAGATGTGCTAAACTTACGGTAATACGTTCGGTTAAACCAGGAAGCCCTGTTAATTCACCATCAAGCAGAAATGTTTTTACCGAATTGAAAATCCAGGGATTTCCTATGGCTGCCCTGCCTATCATTACCGCATCCACACCATATCTGCCGAACATTTCGCTGGCTTTTTCGGCGCTGTTGATATCACCATTTCCTATGATCGGTATCTGCATGCGGGGATTGTTTTTTACTTCTCCTATAAGAGTCCAGTCAGCTTCGCCAGAATACATCTGTGCCCGGGTCCGGCCATGAATAGTCAGAGCTTGAATTCCCACATCCTGAAGCCTTTCGGCAACTTCAACAATCACTTTGCTGTTTTCGTCCCACCCCAGCCTGGTTTTAACAGTTACCGGCAGGTTCACCGCATTTACCACCTCACGGGTGATGGCAATCATCAGTGGAATATCCTTAAGCAGGGCTGCCCCGGCGCCTTTCATGGCCACCTTTCGGACCGGGCATCCAAAATTGATATCGATCAGCTGAGGCTGGTTTGCCTCGGCCAACAAAGCGGCATTTCTCATGGCTTCAACCTGGTTACCGAATATCTGGATTCCTATAGGTCTTTCAACATCCCCGAACGCCATTTTACTACTGCTTTTTACGGCTGACCTTACCAAAGCTTCCGACGATACAAATTCGGTATATACCATATCGGCTCCATGCTGCCTGCAAATGGTGCGGAAAGCTGAATCGGTAATGTCCTCGAGAGGAGCAAGAATGACCGGGAATTTACCCAGATCCGTATTTCCAATAATCATCCATCAGGAATTTGGTGCTGCAAAAATAGCAACAATAACCAACACCCGCCATTCAGGCATATTGATTACTTTTGCGCCAAATATCAGATTATGCTGAGAGGTGCATACAGCCATACAAACTATTTCAATAAGCTTTTTATACTTATAGCACTGGTATTCAGTTTGCTGTTGTTTTCCACCCTGTTTGGAATACTGATTCTGGTACCCTTTTATGGATCAGGAATTCTGGGCTTACTCACCACACCCGATTACTCTGATGCATCCGTAATATCCGCCATGAAAGTAATTCAGATACTGAATATGGCAGGAGGATTGCTGCTTCCGGCACTGATTTACCTCTGGCTCTGCACTCCTGTTGATGAGAGCATCAAAAAAAACGGCAGAAATACGGCTCCCCTGGCTGTTTTATGGTCGGTAATTCTGATTGTAATTGCACAGCCCCTGATAGGTTTTGCAAATGAGGTAAACAGCTTTTTGCAATTACCACAGTGGCTATCGTTTGTTGAAGAATGGATGAAAAATGCCGAACGGCAGGGTGAACTGATCACCGATGCTTTTCTTTCGACTACCACTGCCAGCGGACTTTTATTGAATATTTTTATGATTGCGGTATTGCCTGCTTTTACTGAAGAATTTCTGTTCAGGGGTGTTTTGGCACGCCTGTTCAGTGACTGGACAAAAAGTAAACACCTGGCTGTTTTTATTTCTTCCCTGATATTTGCGGCTATACATCTTCAGTTTTATGGATTTTTACCGCGTTTTCTGCTCGGGATGGCAATGGGATACCTGTTTTTCTGGAGTGGAAGTTTATGGCTGCCTATTACTGCTCATTTTACCAATAATTTTCTGTCAGTGATGGTTGAATTTCTCTACCGCAGAGGTCTTACCGGAACTAATGCCGAAAGCTTTGGACTGGACAATGCAGCCTGGATGACAGGCATCAGCATAGTAAGTGTTTCGTTTATGATGTATTATATTCACAGGATTACAACTGTGCAACCCGTAAAGTAGGTCTGCAAATGCATTTCATCCCCGGTTGAGTCAAGCCAGGCTGCAAACAAGCCAATTTGACCAGGCATGACATTTCATTATCCGGGCCGAAGGTGTTTCTGTATAACTTTGCACAATAATGGCGCAATCTTTGTGTCGAACAACCCCGATGACCCTGTTCCGAAAAAAGAAACCTTTAGTACCAAGCCTTGATGATATTGTTTTCGAACATAGAAACAAGGAGTATGGTTGCTATGAGATACGGTCAACGTATTCGCGTCGCCTGCAGTATAGTTTTTATAGCGTACTGGCTTTTTTTATTGTTGTCACATTGGTAATTTATTTCTGGAAAATAAATCCGCTGATTGAAAGTAATGATGCGGAAGAGAATCTTGCATTCCAGAGTGTGGAATACAATCACGATATTCTCCCTCTTTTCAGACAACTGGCTCTAGAGCGTGCCCGAAATGCTGTGATTTCTGATAAAGAACCCTTGCCCGATAACAGCCGGAACCCGGATCCTAAATCAAATGTACAGTACAAAGCTCCGATCCCCGAATACAAACCGGTAATTACTGTAGTGGATACCAGCCGGAAAAAAATCGCAGAGGAGTTATTGCAGAGGCATAAAAACAATCTTCAGAATGCATTATCGGTTAAAAACGATTCCATAACTCTTATTCTTGAAAAGGTTCCGCAGTTTCCGGGAGGCTATACCGCTATTCAATCCTTCTTTATAAAAAACCAGCACTATCCTGAAAGTGCTTTGCTGAAAGGCATCCGTGGCAGCGCACTGGTCAGTTTTATTATAAATAAGCAAGGACAGGTCGAAAATGCAAAGGTGGTTGAGGGTCTTGATCCTGAACTCGACCGGGAGGCGATTCGGCTTGTTTCTGCCCTTCCGGTTTGGCAGCCTGCATATGCTAAAGGAAAACCGGTTGCCTGTATGATGGTATTACCGGTTGATTTTGTCATACGGTAGATACACTGTTACATTCATAATTCAGAAGGACTGTATTGCGGAGCTTTCGGGTTAGCTCCTGTGGTGCAACATTTTCCTTTTGCCAGACTCTTTTTCTTGTTTTCATTGATTTTCAAGGCATTTCAACAGACAGTAACTGCTCTGGTTTTTCGGAAATTATATATTTTACCGAAAGTTTTCTTTATAAAATCTTTATATCCGCTATCTAATCTTTATAAAACCTTTATAGTTTTCGGTACAATTTTGCATCGTTTTTAAAATGATAGATTATGAACTCAACAATTTTAGTAGTTACATCGAGGGCATTTGAAATGAACAGCCCGATTGGATATGCAATCGGTGCTTTAATTGCGCTTTTGTTACTTGGATACCTTATTTATTCACTTGTTAAACCCGAAAATTTTTAACATATGCGATACAATAGAAAACATTCTGGTATCAGTAGCATTTTTGAATGAACTGTCTTGTCTTAATGCAATTAGTCATCTGATGGGACGTCTTCTAAAATCAGACAAGTTTTATGACGGTGTTCCTGATGATACAAATCAAATTAATCAAAAAATTTACAATCAGAAATCAAAGTTTATGAAATACAAATACACATTGCTTGCAGCTATATTTGGAGTTATCTCCCTTTTTATACTTCCTTTCACAGTAAAATCACAGGAAGTAGGTTCAACTCCACATTTTAAAGTTTCAGTTGATCTGGTGAGTTCTTATGTATGGAGAGGCTCGCTGGCAACCTCAAGTCCCACCCCGAATTTACAACCGACTTTAGCTTTTACAAAAGGTAATTTCGAAATTGGCGTTTGGGGATCTACTGATTTTACGGGAAGTTACAAGGAAGTCGACCCGTATATTTCTTATACCGCCGGGCAATTTAAACTCACATTTACTGATTACAACTGGAATTTTGATAAAGCTGATTACTTCGATTATTCGAATAGCAAAACCGCACATCGGCTCGAAGGTTCAATAGGGTATGCAGGATCTGAGAAATTACCTCTCAGTATCACATGGAATACCATGTTTTACGGTTTTGATAAGAAAGCGGATGATACAACCAAACAGGCATTTTCAACCTACATTGAACTGGGATATACAAAGGGTATAGCAACTGTGTTTTTTGGATTTACTCCCTGGACCGGATTATATAATAATTATGGTGTAACCTCTTTCGATCCGGAAGGAGATAAAAAGTCCTTCTCGATAGTCAACATAGGAGCGAGTGTAACAAAAGCCGTGAAAATTACTGATTCATTTTCACTGCCAGTAAAGGCTACATTAATAGTAAACCCTTCAGCTACGTACACCCGTGGTGATTATGTTTCCCTGGTAATCGGAATAACCTTGTAATTAATAGTGTTAAACCGAAAAATGCATTATGCAATACATATTTTGTTTAAACGTGTATAAAACATCCAGCAAATGAAAGACGAATATGATATTGCAATAATAGCGTTCGCCGCATTTATCCTCTTGCTTTACCTGGTACTATCACCAGTACACAAAAAAAATAAATCGGGAGAATAGGATTGGCGATTCCATCCTGGGGATTTGATTCTTAGCCAAAATTCCGAAAATGAAATTGAATCCAACAACTTACATAACGAATAATTTTTTTAAAGAAATACTATGACAACACTTGATTTTCTGCAGATTGCCCTGTTTATTGTCTTATTGGTAGGGATTACTCCTTTCCTTGGCAATTTCATGAGCAAGGTATTTACAGGTGAAAAACATTTTATGTTACCCGTTTTAGGCTGGCTCGAAAGGCTGACCTACAGATTCATCAAAGTAAATCCTGATGAAGAAACAAACTGGAAATCTTACACTTTCGGTTTGCTGGCATTCAACCTGGTCGGATTTGTATTTTTATTCCTGATACAGGTCTTCCAGGTATATCTTCCGTTAAATCCGGCTAACCTTACAAATGTTTCGTGGCATTCAGCTTTTAATACGGCTGTAAGTTTTATGACCAATACCAACTGGCAGGGTTATGCCGGCGAAACAACCATGAGCTATTTTGTGCAAATGATTGGGCTCGCCGTGCAGAACTTCGTGAGTGCAGCAACCGGAATAGCCGTGGTAATTGCGCTGATACGAGGCATCTCACGAAAAAACACGGATAAGATTGGTAACTTCTGGACTGACCTCACCCGCGCCACAATATATGTTCTGTTACCTCTTTCGATTTTGTTTGCAATTGTATTGGTAGGTCAGGGGGTTGTTCAGAATTTCAATTCCTATGAAACAGCCCAAAGTTTGCAAGGTGCCGAACAGGTAATCCCGATGGGTCCTGCTGCTTCACAAATAGCTATTAAACAGCTGGGTACTAATGGAGGTGGTTTTTTCAATGCCAACGCGGCTCATCCTTTCGAAAATCCTACGCCATTAAGTAATTTCCTGCAAATGCTGGCTATATTTATTATTCCGGCCGGACTAACTTTTACATATGGCAGGTTTGTTAAATCAAGCCGGCAGGGTTGGACCATTTTTGCTGCAATGATGATTTTGTTTCTTGCAGGTTTAAGTATTTCACTCTCCGCCGAATTTTCATCAAATCAGGTTTTAGGGAATCTGCCACTTATGGAAGGGAAGGAAACCCGTTTCGGCATCATGAACAGCGTGTTGTTTTCGGTTGTAACCACCGATGCGTCCTGTGGAGCTGTGAACGCCATGCACGACAGCCTTTCACCATTTTCAGGCCTGGTGGCTATGATCAATATTATGCTTGGCGAAGTGATTTTCGGAGGTGTAGGAGCGGGGCTTTACGGAATGGTTGTTTTTATAATTCTTACCGTGTTTATTGCAGGGCTAATGGTTGGACGAACCCCCGAGTTTCTGGGTAAAAAAATAGGAGCTTTCGAAGTACAAATGGCTATCATAGCTAACCTTGCTACCAGTTTTGTTATACTCATCTTTACTGCCTGGGCCTCTGTGAGTAGTTACGGTTTATCGAGTTTAAATAATGCCGGGCCACATGGATTTTCCGAAATACTTTATGCTTATTCCTCGGCGGCGGGTAACAACGGTAGTGCTTTTGCCGGATTAAACGCGAATACATTGTTTTACAATCTCACACTGGGAATAGGAATGCTGATAGGTCGTTTTGGTGTTATTATTCCGATATTGGCCATTTCCGGTAGTTTGGCAGCAAAAAATATAACTCCACCTTCAGCCGGAACATTCCGCACTGATAACTGGTTGTTCATAGGCTTACTGATTTCGGTAATCCTGATTGTGGGCGGATTAACCTATTTCCCTGCCTTATCGCTGGGGCCTGTGGTTGAACATCTTTTGATGAATAATGCAATAACTTTTTAGCAGGATCAATTTGAAAATACGGGAATTTGAAAATGAAAAAATGATCAGATTAAAGATCCCAATTGGCAGTTTTCAAATTATCCCATCTTCAAATTATCCCATCTTCAAATTTTCAAATTAAAAAAATCATGAGTACAAAACATAATACCAGTCTTTTCAATAAGCAGATTATATTACAGGCTGCAAAAGACAGCGTTTTGAAGTTAAATCCTTCTTCGCTGATTAATAACCCTGTTATTTTTATAGTCGCGATAGGTTCAGTGCTTACTACATTTGTAGTACTTGCCGGTATTTTTCAGGGTAGTTTTTCATCATTCAACCTTCAGATAGCCATCTGGCTTTGGTTTACTGTTCTGTTCGCCAATTTCTCCGAAGCCATCGCTGAAGGTAGGGGAAAAGCCCAGGCTGATAGTTTACGGAAAAACCGTATTCTGACCAAAGCACGTAAACTGGTCGGGAAACAAGAAGTTTTGGTTTTAGCACCAGATCTTCGAAAAGGCGATATTGTAGTGTGCGAAGCCGGAGATGTTATTCCATCGGATGGTGAAGTTATTGAAGGCATATCCAGTGTTGATGAATCGGCAATTACCGGTGAATCAGCCCCGGTTATCCGCGAAAGTGGCGGTGACCGCTCAGCGGTTACGGGTGGAACAAAAGTAATCAGCGACCGAATCCTGATTCGTATTTCTACCGAACCAGGTGACACATTTCTTGACCGTATGATTGCATTGGTCGAAGGAGCCAAAAGGCAGAAAACTCCCAATGAGATAGCTTTATCAATACTGCTTTCAGGTCTGTCCATAATATTTTTACTGGCGGTAGTTACACTTCCGGCCTTTTTCGGATATGCGCTGAAGGCATCAGGTCTGCCAATGACACAAAATCTCACTATACCTGTATTGATAGCTTTGCTGGTTTGCCTGATCCCTACAACCATAGGAGGGTTATTAAGTGCAATCGGTATCAGCGGGATGGACAGACTTATCCAGCGGAATGTAATTGCTACCAGTGGTCGTGCTATTGAAGCTGCCGGTGACGTGGATGTGCTTTTACTCGATAAAACCGGAACCATCACTTTGGGAAACCGCATGGCAACAAATTTTATCCCGGCCGAAGGGGTATCGATTGAAGAACTTGCTGATGCTGCCCAACTTTCATCTTTATCAGACGAGACACCTGAGGGGCGGTCAATCGTAATTCTTGCCAAAGAGCAATTCAATATCCGAGGTCGTGAAGTACATCAGTTAAATGCCACATTTATTCCTTTTACGGCTCAATCGAGGATGAGTGGTGTGGATTTAAAATCAGAGGACGGTACAATTCATAAAATCCGCAAGGGATCATCCGAAGCTATCCGTTCATTTATACAAAGCAGCAATGGCTTTTATTCGCAAAAAGTGCAGGATATAGTTACGGACCTGGCCCGGCAGGGAGCAACTCCATTAGTTGTAGCTGAAGATAACAGGGTTCTGGGTGTGGTTCATCTCAAGGATATTGTAAAAGGCGGAATTAAACAGCGTTTCGCTGAATTACGAAAGATGGGTATCAAAACTGTAATGATTACAGGGGATAATCATTTAACCGCTGCTGCTATTGCTGCCGAAGCCGGTGTGGATGATTTTATGGCCGAAGCAACTCCCGAAGATAAATTGCTCCGTATCCGCGAAGAACAAGCCGCCGGGCACCTGGTCGGCATGATAGGAGATGGAACTAACGATGCGCCAGCTTTGGCCCAGGCGGATATTGGAATAGCCATGAACTCAGGCACTCAGGCTGCCCGCGAAGCCGGAAATATGGTTGACCTCGACAGTAATCCGACTAAATTGATCGAAGTAGTAGAAGTAGGTAAGCAATTACTCATGACACGCGGAGCACTAACCACTTTTAGTATAGCTAATGATGTAGCGAAATACTTCGCAATCATTCCGGCTATTGCTATTTCCCTCTATTCGGGTAAAACAGGGATCGGCCCACTTTCTGCCTTGAATGTTATGAACCTGGGCTCGCCCCAGAGTGCAATATTAAGTGCTGTAATTTTCAATGCACTAATAATAATGCTGCTTGTTCCACTGGCGTTAAAAGGTGTTCGTTACCGCCCGGTTTCTGCTAACCAGGCATTAATCCGAAACCTGTTTATTTTCGGATTAGGAGGATTAATAGCTCCTTTTGCAGGCATAAAAATTATTGACATTTTAATCAACCTTTAAAAGATTCAGAAAATGAAATCATTCATCATATCAATCAAAATCTTCCTGTTTCTAACGGTTTTAACCGGAATCCTCTACCCGCTCTTGGTTACCGGCATTGCTCAGGTTGTATTTCCGGCTAAAGCAAACGGTAGTCTGATTATAAAAAACAAACAGGTTATAGGCAGCGAATTGATTGGTCAGCAATTTGATTCAACAATTTATTTCAGTTCAAGGCCGTCAGCGGTTTCATACAACCCACTGCCATCAAGTGGATCGAACTATGGATTAACAAATCAAAAACTGAAAGAACTTGTTGCTGCCAGGAAATATCAATTTGTAACCTTTAATAACCTGGATAGCCTGGCTGTTGTTCCGTCTGAAATGCTTTTTGCTTCGGCAAGTGGCCTGGATCCTCATATTTCGCCAAAAGCTGCCTTGTTGCAGGTAGATCGAATTTCGAGACAACGTAATTTTAATATGGATCAAAAACAGAAATTAATCCAATGTGTTACAAATTTTACTGAACCTCCACAGTTATTATGCTTTGGCGAAGAAAGGGTTAACGTATTGATGTTAAACCTTGAACTTGATAAACTTGACAAAAACAAAACAGCAAACAAATAAAACTAAGAGCCATGAAAGTATCAATCCGAACTAAATTTTCAATTGGTATCCTCTTTTTCTTTGTCATCATTGCGGTGATTACTGGTTTTTCTGCTTATTTTCTCAATAAACTTTCTGACAAAACCAGTCTGATTATGAAAGAAAACCATCTTTCCGTCATTTACGCCCGCGATATGTCGGAAGGAATAATGAGAATTAATCAGGAAGTTACCAATAGTTATCTGACGAACCGAAATACCGACAGTGCATTGATTAATAGGGAATTAAACTCTTTTGATCTCTCACTGAAGTTAGAGAAGAACAATATCACGGAAGTCGGAGAAGATAAATTAGTGTCAGGTATCGAAAGGGGATATTTTCAATATCGGGATTCTCTGGCAGCATTTAATAATGCTAAAAGTCCAATAACAAAGTTTCTTTACCTCCAGAAGCAATTTGGCAGCATATATCAGCAATTAGCGTTCTTATCCCGGATAAATGAAAAAGCCATTGAAGTGAAAACCGAAGATGCCAGAGTATCAGCAAAAGATGCATTGAAACAAATGTCCTTTCTTGGAACCGTATGTTTCTTAATCGCCTTGAGTTTTACATATAACTTTGCTTCGTATTTTAGTGGAAGGTTTTTTCAGTTGTACAACGGAATAAAGGAATTGGTTTCGAGTAATTATGGGCAAAGGCTGCATTTCGAAGGTAAAGACGAATTTTATGACATTTCTTTGGCTTTTAACGAAATGGCTGAAAAGCTAAATGAAAATAAACAGGAAATGGAATTAACTTTACAGTTCGATAAAGAGCTGTATGATAGCGTAGCTGATGTTAAGGAGTTGAAGAAAGTATTGGAACGGATAAATAGTATTGAAGAGCAAGCTACAGAACTAATTTCGAGATTGGAAAATAAAATATAGTGCATGGATTTTTTAAACGATCGGCCTGACCCTGATGAACTTTTAGCTTCACTGAAAAACGATGAAGAAAAAAGCAAGCGCGGCAAACTGAAAATATTTTTCGGAATGTGTGCCGGCGTGGGAAAAACTTATACCATGTTACAGACTGCCCATGCCGAAAAGTTAAAGGGTAGCGATATAATAATAGGATACGTTGAAACGCATGGTCGAAAGGAAACGGCAAAACTGGTGGAGGGTTTTGAGTTAATTCCCCGTAAAACGTATGAATATAAAACTACTTCAGTTCAGGATATGGATCTGGATGCTATCCTGACCAGGAAGCCACAGGTTGTAATAGTTGATGAACTGGCACATACAAACGCTCCGGGAAGCCGTCATGCTAAAAGGTATCAGGACGTTCAGGAAATTCTCGAAAATGGTATCAATGTATATACCACACTCAATGTTCAGCATCTAGAAAGCCGTTCCGAAACGGTTGCGCAAATTACTGGCATTATTGTAAGGGAAACTGTACCCGACGAAATTTTTGAAAAAGCTGATGAACTTGAACTGATTGATCTTACACCCGAAGAGTTGCTTCAACGTCTTTCCGAAGGCAAAGTTTATACTCCCGAAAGATCAAGAGAAGCTGTTGAGAATTTTTTTCGCAAGGGTAATATCAACGCGTTGCGCGAGATGTCACTACGCATTGTGGCTGACCGGGTCGACAAGCAACTGCACGATTATATGCAGCACAAGCGTATCCGCGGTCCCTGGAAATCGGGATTACACCTGCTTGTGGCTATTGATTATACTCCGCAATCAACCCGCTCCTTACGCTGGGCTAAGAATCTATCCTATTCGATGGGCGCAACAGTGCAGGCTCTGTATATCGAAACTTTGCACAAACTCACACCAAAAGAACGTGAGCAACTCGATAAAAACATCAACCTTGCCAAACAACTGGGAATCAAATTCCGGATTATTACAAATAACGACATAGTAAAGGCAATTGTTGATTTTGCCCAAAAGGAAAATGTGACACATATAATCGTGGGCAAGCCTCGTGTCCGGACTCTGCAATCAATGCTTAGGCTGGGGAATTTTGTGAACAGACTAATGCGATACAGCGGGAATATCGACATTTACATACTCGGTTCCGACAGTCAGTCGAAAGATAAGTTCAGGGAGAAAGCCTCCATTCCATCTTTTACATCTAATATCCGGCAATACCTGATTGTAACTGTTATTGTCTTCTTGTTCTCTTTTGTTTTTTACCTGACTAAAGATTTTGCAGGATACCAGGTTGTTTCGTTCGGACTGCTTTTTTTGGTATCTATTCTTGCACTTTTTTATGGTACCGGTCCCATTCTGCTTGCTGCAACATTAAGTGCCCTGATCTGGGATTTTTTATTCATTCCTCCGCAATTTACCCTGCATATCGAGCAACCCGAGGATATGCTTATGCTCATCATGTTTTTTATTATCGCTTTGCTAAACGGGATTCTCACTTCAAGAGTACGCAGGCAGGAGAAAAAAATCAGAATACGCGAGGAACGCACCAATGCACTTTATCAGCTTACCCGCGAACTGGCAACAGCTCCAGGAATTAAGACAATTTCCGACATTGGAGTTAAATACATTCAGAAATACTTCCATCTCGATTGCGCCATCCTGCTCAAAAACGAATTAAATCAACTTGATGAACAAGACCTGAAAGAAACGAAAATTAAGCTTACAGAAAACGAAATCAGCATTGCAGCCTGGGCTTTCAAGCATTCGGCCAAAGCAGGAAAATACACTGATACACTGCCTTCAGGCAGGTTTACATTTTATCCGCTAACCGGGAATACTGAAAATATGGGAGTTCTGGTGGTTGAACATGCATCCAAATTCACTCAGGGTGAAGAACAATTCTGGGAGGCCTGCCTCTCCCAAATTTCAGGTAAATATGAGCGCGAATATTTACGCAATGCAGCTAAAAAATCGTACCTGTTAACTGAATCAGATAAACTCTATAAAACTCTGTTTAACTCAATTTCGCACGAATTGCGAATCCCTGTCACTACTATTCTGGGAGCATCGGATACGCTGCTTTCGCAAACGTTCCCGGAGGAAACACGAAACCGGCTTTATTCCGAAATCAAAATAGCCTCCATCCGGCTCAACAGGTTGATCGAGAATCTGCTGAACATGTCACGCCTCGAATCTGGACGAATCTCTCCGCATCCTGATTGGTGCGATGTACATGACCTTGCTAACAAGGTTTCTGAAAATCTAAAGCTGGAATTAATGCCATTCAGATTCTCAACGGTAATTCCTTCGGAAATGCCACTGGTTCTGATTGATTTTGGCCTTATCGAACAGGTTTTGCATAACCTGGTGCTGAATGCCACACAAAATGCTGCAGCTGGTTCCAATATAAGACTCAAGTTTTTTTATGATAATGGTTCACTAACTATTCAGGTTATGGATAGGGGTAAAGGATTCCCATCTGCTGAGTTAAGTTCGGTTTTCAATAAGTTCTACCGTGGTAAAGATGCCCTTGCCGGTGGTACAGGTTTAGGCTTGTCAATCGTAAGAGGCTTTGTTGAAGCTCATTCAGGGACTGTTGTTGCTGAAAACCGGCAAAACGGCGGGGCTGTTTTTACAATAAAAATGCCGGTAAAAATATCAGATATAGATTTTTCAGACACAACTACCGGGTAAATATTTGTTGATTCAGATTATTTATAGCGTCAGTTGAGCCTTGATATCAGTGGGAGTTGGCTGGTCAGACTAAAAAGACTCTGCTGTGCTTTCAATTTCACTACCGATGAAAGTCTGAATTCAATATCAGTATCTTTGCATTCCGGTAATGCTTTAATCGGCATTCAGTGGTTAAAGGTCTGAGTTACCCTGCAAGTATTTAGTGCGGGGTTTTAATAAGTATCTCCAGGTTCCTTAAGCAATAGTGGTGTAATAGGTCGGAGCTTACAATTTCAAAAGCATAAATTGAATTTGCTCAGGAGTAACGAAAATTTAAAAATATATCAGCCGGAAGATAACGAAAGGCTTTACTATTGCCAATAATCAGACAGATGGAGACAAGTGCAAATAAATATAAAGTACTCATCATTGATGATGAAATTCAGATTCGCAGGCTCATCCGGATTACGCTCGAAGCCAATGATTATCATGTACTTGAAGCCGATGATGCAAAAAACGGACTTCTGAATGCCGCCATGGAACATCCTGATGTGATTCTTCTCGACCTTGGCCTGCCTGATCTGGATGGCCTGCTTGTACTCGAAAGGCTCCGCAGCTGGTCCACAATCCCGGTACTGATTCTCACAGTTCAGGATGATGAAAAAATAATGATAAAGGCTCTTGATTCGGGGGCTGATGATTTCATTACCAAACCTTTCAATACTGGCGAATTGCTTGCCAGGATCAGGGTCGCGATCCGGCATTCACTTAAACTGGACGAATTGCCGGTGTTTGTTTGCGGTCCCATTTCTGTTGATCTTACATCGAGGATTGTAAAAGTGAGGAATGAAGTTATAAAACTTACAGTTATCGAGTATAATTTATTAAGTCTGCTGATCAGGAATGTTGGAAAAGTATTGACTCATTCCTTTATCATAAAGGAGCTTTGGGGTAATCCATATGCTGATAATTCACAAACATTGCGGGTTCATGTTGCTCAGTTGCGACGAAAAATCGAAGCAAACCCATCAATTCCGGAAATGCTCATGACAGAATCGGGTATCGGTTACCGGCTGGTACAAAATGAAACAAAGTAAGTTCGATTTACCTTATTTGTAACTAATCACTCTGTTACTTCTATGCTTTCTCAGTGCACAATGCAGAAGGGGTTAGGTTTTGGGGGTTAGGGGTTAGGTTTTGGGGGTTAGGGGTTAGGGAACCGGGTGGAGGAGGATTTGAAAATTTGAAAATTTGAAAATTAGGGAATTAGGGAATTTGAAAATTGAGGGAATTGGGGATTTATGACATTTATAACTTCAGGTTCTGATTGGGTATCTCTATTCTATTATCCAATAGTGTGTTCAATAAATGCTTCTGGAAAGCAAGTAAGAAAATAGATTAAAAACGGATCGAAAGTCCTGATTTTATGCGTGTTCAATTTTTACATGGGAGGAATGCCACTCAATGGCACAATGCCCCATCAATTGCAAAATATTAAATAAGATCCCTGATTCCCCCTTATCACTATTCACAACATTCAATACAATGACTTTGTCATTTCCCTATGTGAGAAGTTCATAGCAACGAATGGATTCAAGTGTTTTCCTGTATGGTATTTACAGGGGAAGTCCAGTTCTCAACAAGCCTATAAATACGCCAAAGCAATCCTTTTCGTGTAAAGCATACTGCTCTCATACACAACAACTACCCTCTTACCGGCATATACCTGAGTTATGGAAATTCAGACGGTTATAAAGCAGGAAAGTCGTTACAGCAATTTCAATATCTGGCATTGCATCAAAATCATTTATGCATTACTTTTGTTCAGTAATGAACACTAGCCCAATATTAATAAACGAAACTATGCTTTGGACAATTGGTATTTCAATTGTTCTTCCATGGTGTATTATCTATTTGTTGGTAAGGCTTAGAAAAGAGCAAAAAAAATCTCTTGAGATGGCAAAGAAATTTCGTGAGATCGAATCTGAGCTTGATACCTTTCAACTTGAAACCATAGAAACAAAAATAAATCCCCACCTGCTTAAAAACATTCTCAACTCCATTCAATCGCATGTATATCAATCATATTATGCTATCGATAAGCTGGCTAACGTACTCGATTATATTTTGTACGACAGCCACAAACAATATGTTACGCCAAAGGAGGAAGTTGATTTTATCTTAAGCCTGATCGAAATCAATAAAATAAAGCTCAGCCCGCTTTTTGAACTTAAAGTCAAACTGAAGATTCATGAAAATGAACCTTTATATCATCAAAGATACCTTGTTCCGCTTATTTCGGTTGAGTTGGTTGAAAATGCATTCAAACATGCCGATATTCAAAATACCGATGCATTTATCTCTGTAACCATCTCGTTTATCGACAGTATTTTCTCGCTGACAGTTGCCAATAAGGTTTCAGCTAAAGAGCCGATAAAAAAAGCTAAAAGTGGCATTGGTGACGAAATGATGGAGCAACGATTAAAGATCATTTACAAAGAAAATTATACTCTGGAAAAGTTTATAGAGGATAATATTTACATTGCTCAACTTAAAATAAACCTGCTTGAACACAAGGCTAAAATGCTTGCTGCTCGATGATGAGTTACAGGGGTTAACATATCTGAAATTGCTTTGCGAGCAAATCCCTGAACTGGAAGTTATACGGGCGTTTAATAACCCGCTGACTTTTATGAAAAATTTTCCCGTATTGGATTGCGACCTGTGCATACTGGACATTGAAATGCCCGGGCTGAATGGACTTCAGGTGGCCGGGCTGCTGAAGGGTAAGCCTGTGATATTTGTCACAGCCTATAAGGAATATGCTCTCGATGCTTTCGGCCTCGATGCAATTGATTATATTCAAAAACCGGTTCAACCCGAACGTTTACAACAGGCTATTCACAAAGCAAAAAAGAGAATTGAAAGCAATTCAGCACATAACTATATTCAGCTTAATACCGGCAAAGGGCGGACATTGATCTTCCCCGATCAATTAATGTATATAAAAACATCGGAAACTGATAGCAGGGATAAAGTAGCAAAAATGAATGATAATTCAGTTCAACTACTGAAGAATATATCATTCGATCGGCTGTTGGAGATATTACCTTCAGGGCGTTTTTGCCAGATCAATAAGAAAGAAATAATTGCCTTTAAAGCAGTACACTTTTTTTCTCATAACCAGATTACAACAGGTATACTAAATGAAAATGGCCTGCCATTAGTGCTTACTTTGAGCGAAATGTATCGTAAGATTTTTATCCGGGAAATTAACATTTGATTTGATTACATTTTTTTACTGCCTTATTACAAAAAAGGTTTTACCTGCCATTATTAGAGAAATAACATTTAAATATGTTGCAATTTTGTGACTCGGGCAACGAAATCATTAACTCGTGTCGGGCAATCAGGCATTTGTAGAAGCGGAACAAGTAGCAACTTCATTGCTATTCCAACTACTATATTTACAAGTATCTGCAACTCATTTTTTAGTTTTGGCTGATTGTAAAATATTAATAAGTCGGTAATTAGTAATTCTGAGTGATGAAGAAATTAAAGATCGTATTCGTTTATCTGATAATTATCAGTGGTGCTTTGGCACTGATGTATTTTATTTTTGTTTTAGGTAAAGGACTCGAAACGGGAAGAGTTTTTCCTAAAGCGGTATTGGAAACAAATGCGCTGTCTGATTTTCTCTTAAGCCTCTGGCACAATATACAAAGCCCATTGGCTCTTTTGTTAGCCCAGATAATTACCATAATTATTGCCGCCCGTGTCCTGGGATGGTTATCACTTAAAATCGGGCAACCAGCAGTTATAGGCGAAATTATAGCAGGTATACTGTTAGGGCCTTCTTTTGTCGGGGCCTTTTTACCTGTATTTTCAGCAGCACTTTTTCCGGTTCAATCACTTGGTAACCTTCAGTTCCTGAGCCAGATCGGTCTGATTTTGTTCATGTTTATTGTAGGCATGGAACTTGATTTTAAAATTTTGAAGAATATGGCGCATGATGCAGTCGTAATTAGTCATGCAAGTATCATTGTACCGTTTACCCTCGGGATAGGGCTCGCTTATTTTATATATAGTTCCTTTGCTCCTGTCGGAATACCCTTTTTATCATTTGGGCTGTTTATGGGAATAGCAATGAGTATTACAGCATTTCCTGTTCTGGCCAGGATTGTACATGAAAGAGGAATTCAGAAAAGTCCCCTGGGTGCCATAGTTATAACATGTGCAGCCGTGGATGATATAACAGCATGGAGTCTGCTTGCAGCGGTGGTGGCAGTAGCCAAGGCCGGCTCAGTACTGAGTTCGGTTTTTACAATTATGTTGGCCGTACTTTATGTTTTTGTCATGTTTAAAGTTATCAGGCCTTTTCTGAACCGTGTTGGCGATTTACATCCGACACGCGAAAACCTGAGTAAGCCGGTAATTGCCATTTTTCTGTGTACATTAATTATATCATCCTATCTTACTGAAGTGATAGGCTTACATGCATTGTTCGGAGCGTTTATGGCAGGTACAATCATGCCTCAGAATGTTAGGTTTAAAAATCTGCTAATCGGAAAGATAGAAGATGTTGCAGTTATTTTACTATTGCCTTTGTTTTTTGTTTTCACCGGCTTACGCACCCAGATCGGGCTTATCAACGATTTTCATTTGTTGGGAGTGACCGGACTTATTATTCTAACCGCTGTCAGCGGAAAATTTATAGGCGGAGCCATGGCTGCCAGGTTGGTTGGGCAAAGCTGGCAAAATAGCTTGTCAATCGGTGCGTTGATGAATACGCGCGGTTTGATGGAACTGGTCATACTGAATATCGGCTACGATCTTGGAATACTTTCACCTGAAATATTCTCAATGATGGTGATCATGGCACTGATAACTACATTTATGACCGGACCATCATTAAATCTGATAAACAAAGTTTTTGCAAAAAAAGCAAATCCGGTTCAAACAGAAATCCGGCAATTGAGCAAATACAAAGTACTTGTAGCTTTTGCCAAACCCGAAAAAGGTGTAATTCTTCTCAGGCTTGCCCATAGTTTTGTAAAAAAAATGAACGACAATGCTATGATTACGGTGCTTCACCTTACACCGAACAAGGAACTTAGCCAGGAACAGATTGATGAATATGAACAGGATAGTTTTGCCCCTGTGATTGTTGAAGCAAAAATGCTGAACCAGGAGATTACATCATTATTCAAGGTTTCGAACAATATTATTGCCGATATTCCGACAGTAGCCAATAAAGGCGATTATGATTTGCTTCTGATAGGAATCGGGCAATCAATTTATGAAGGAAGCATACTCGGTAAGATCCTTGGATTTACAACCCGGATAATTACCCCCGAAAGGATTATCCACTCAACCAAGAGTAAAGATAAATGGATCGAAAAATTGCCTTTTGAGGAGAGTACCCGTATTGTGCTTTCAAAAAGTAAAGTTCCTGTTGGAATCCTCGTTGATAAAAACCTTACTAAAATTGAAAAAATACTAATGCCTGTTTTTGACAGTAAGGATGAATTTTTGATCAGGTATGCACAGAAGCTAATCTCAAATTCAGAAGCTCAGATAACAATTCTGGATGCAAACGGATCAATAAAAAATTCTGACATGAAGGAATCTGTACGGGCTATTGAACAGAATGCACCCAATCATATCAACCTTCTCCCGGATCAACCTCCGTTGACCACACTGTTTAAAGACCAGGATCTTGTAATTATCAGCCTGGTAAGCTGGAAGAAACTGCTGGAATCGAATGGAGACTGGCTTACAAAAACGCCTTCGATATTAATAATGTATGATCCAGCACAGATGCAACCGGTATAAGCTAGATCAGATAAGAAAATTCAAAATTGATTTTTGCATAACAATGCAGGTCGATGTACAAACTCATTGATACAGATTTTTTGATCCCGTTTTTCAGGTCATCTGGCAACCCGCTGAAATTCTATCGTATAAAAAAAACCACTGAAATCTAATGAAATTCAGTGGTTTGCAAAAATGTTTAAGTGTTAATGGCGGAGAGGATGGGATTCGAACCCATGATACGCTTTTGGCGTATACACACTTTCCAGGCGTGCGCCATCGACCAACTCGGCCACCTCTCCAGTTTTAAACGGAACAATCTGTACCAGATACTTGTTTCTGAAACAGCGGGCAAAGGTACATAATTAATTTGTTTACCAAATGCTAATTTGCAATAATCTATCCGGGCCGCTGATCATCACCTGGGTAGACTGGAAATGCTGATTTATAAGGTGAAACCTGGCAGAATCCGGAAATCAGCAGAATAGAATTTTTTTCAGTGTCTATACTTTCGGCAGGTTCCTCCGGTAGTGCGTAAGCGTGATAAACAGGAAATAGAAAAGCGCAACTACGTTCAGCACTCCGTATATCAGGTAGGTTTGAGGCAATCCAATTGAATGAGCCAGATATCCTGTGAAAAGCATACCCAGGCCTATGCCCAGGTCGAGGCCCGAAAACAGAGTAGAGTTGGCTGCACCACGGCGTTGTGGAGGTACAAGATTATTTACCATCGCCTGAAATGTCGGGAAAACTACTCCACTGCCTAATCCCAGCAGGAACCCGGCAACCATAAATCCGCTGAAATTCAGCAGAAGGCCCAGGAATGCATATCCCGAAACAAGCAAAAGAATTCCTGTTACCGATAGCGCCTTCGGTCCATGACGATCAAAAATCTTACCCATATACAGTCGGGCCAGGGTAATTCCGGTGGCAAATATGATAAAGAAAAGCCCCGTGTTTCCAATGCCTGTTTTCAATGCATATATAGATATAAACGAAACCATGCCTCCATAAGTGATATTTATCAAAAGCAAATTGAGTGTTACAGGTAATGCGCTTGATTCCAGAAGATTGCGCCACGAAAATGAGGCTCTCCCGGCTAAAGGGGTTGCCGGATAACGAATAAGCAATGTCAAAAGGAAACCGGCAAAAGCCAGAATTCCGGCCCATAAAAACATGGCTGTAAAGGTATGGCTGCGTGTAAGCTGTAATCCGGCAAAGGGACCGACTGCCATTGGAATTGTCATTGCAAGTCCGTAGAGTCCGATACCTTCGCCACGGCGCTCAGGAGGAATTATATCAACAATCAGGGTGCTGCCGGTTGTGGTAGCCACACCCCAGACCAATCCGTGCATAAAGCGGACCAACAGCATAAGTGAAAAGGCTCCGGCCAGCGGATACCAGGCAAACAGAATTGCAAAGAGCAGCAAAGCCGGGATATAAAACATCTTTCTTCCATGCCTGTCGATCATAAAACCGGTGAAAGGCCTGATAAGCAATGCTGCCAGTGTATATACAGCAAGTATGATTCCGGTTTGACCTTCATCGATTTTTAATACACTCGTAAGAAAGACCGGCAAGGTAGGCAGCAACAGATAGAATGCTGTAAACATCAGTAAACTGGCAAAAAATACCAGAACGAAATCGCCTTTGAAAATAGAATGATTTGGTTTCTGCATCCGGGGTTTTAGTGTGGTAAAAGGAATCTACAACAGCCGTTTATATGTAGAGCTCAGATAAAATCCAATTGAGAGAGTACAAAGGTATGAATTCATTTGTTTGCATATTAGCCATATTCATTTATAACTGTTGTATTGAAATGCTTAATGAATTACATTTGGGATTAAACAAAAAGGAATTTTTTGAGTTAGTTTATCACTGTATCCATTTATGAAAAGAATCACTTTTTTATGCGTTTTATTAATCCTGGCTTCCATTGATATACTGGCTCAGCAAAACCTTTACCGTGTCAGGAAAGGGAGTGTTGATTTTTTATCGGATGCCCCGCTCGAATTAATCAAAGCAACATCCGACAAGCTACAGGGATTAATTGACCCGGCAAAGCAAACCTTTGCCTTCACCATTCCTACTGCATCGTTCAAAGGCTTCAACAGTCCTTTGCAGCAGGAACATTTTTATGAAAATTATCTCGAAGAAAAAGTATACCCGCAATCGAAATTTGAAGGGAAAATTATTGAACAGATCGATTTTTCGCGCGACGGGAATTATACCATACGGGCTAAAGGGAAATTGAATATTCACGGAGTGGAACAGGAAAGGATTATAAAAGTCAGGATGCGGATTTTGAAGGGTGTTATCTCTGCCGATGCAGTATTTACGGTGATACTTCAGGATCATGAAATTACAATTCCGAAAGTGGTTTTCCAGAAGATTGCCGAAGAAATTAAAATTACTGTAACCGCCGAATTTACTAAGTGAAATGCAATATGAACCTGCCCGGGAGTGCATTCCTGATGCCGGTTTTTTTACCTGACGCCTTGGCTTAAAATGGGAAATATAAAATCATGTTTTACCAAACCAGTTCTGCCACTCATGGTAGTACTTGTTGTGAATATACTGGTTCTGAATGTTTCGGGTCAGAAACCGTACTTCAGGAATATCAGGATACCAGATGAAATGCAGCAGTCTGCCATAACCTGTCTGTACCAGGATAACAATAGTTATATGTGGATAGGGACCGGAAAAGGACTTTACCAGTTTGACGGAAACGATTATATATACTACACCCAACATGATAAGTCGGTCACACTCCAGGTATCTGCCTTGTTTATGACTCCTGATCAGACCCTGTGGGTTGGAACTAAGAAAGGTGCCATATATCAGGTCAGTGGCGATAGTCTTCAGTTGTTCAACCCTGAGGAAGGCAATCCCAAAGCTTCGGTTACGGGTTTTGCCTCGGACAAATCAGGAAACCTGTGGTTCTCAACATATGGCGAAGGGGTGTATTGTTATGATGGCAAACGCATTTACAACATAAATACTGACGACGGTCTTACCGATAATTACTGTTATACAGTGGTAGCTGACAATTCGGGAAGAATGTGGGTTGCGACTGATGGAGGAATTTCGTTATGCAGCCTTAAGAAGAATAAAAAAAGTGTTCAGAAAATCACCACTTCTGAGGGACTGCCCGATAATATTGTGCTTAGCCTCAGCTCCGACGGAACTGGTATATGGGCCGGAATGCAGGATGCGGGGATCTGCAGGCTCGATATGCAGACGCTGCAGGTTTCAATACCTGAAAGCTCAGAGAAATTGGATTACGGTCCTGTTAATTACATAGTAAACGGATCCGGGTGGTTATGGTTTGCAACCGGTCAACATGGGATATTTAGTATCGAAAGCAGCACAGGCAAACTTATCGGAAGCTATGAAATAACTGATAATGCTAATGTGTCGCGAATAAACTGCATGTTTGCCGATAAACAGGGAAACTTCTGGATAGCCTCCGGCAATCAGCTTTTTCTATCACCTGGCAACGACCTGCTTCATTATTCCTCTTTCGACCAGTCTATGGGGAAAAACATTCATAGTGTACTGGTTGATAGAAACAGTAATATCTGGTTCAGCAATGACGAAGGGCTTTTCGAACTTGAAAAGGGAAACGGTAAACTGAATAAAATCAGGCTTCCGGTTAAAAACCGCACACATTTCATCAGTCTTTATGAAGATAAAGTAGGGTACATCTGGGCAGGAACATTTGGCGGAGGCATTTACTGCATTCACCCAATAAGCAGACGAAGCAATCACTTCAGCGAAGTCGACGGGCTCTCCAATGGCAACATTCTGTCAATTACTGGCAAAGGAAACGAAATGTGGCTGGCCACTCTCGATGGTGCATATAAATGCGAAATAAAAGGCAATCCCCTGGCTAGTGGTCTGCAGGTATCGTTTACCAACTACGGGGAGCAGAATTTCCCCGGTAACAATTATATCTATGCGGTTTTTGTTGATTCGCGAAACAGGGTTTGGTTCGGAACCGATGGAAAAGGAATTTCGATGCTTTACAATGGCCGGTTTGTCAATTTTGACAAGGCTCAGGGCCTTCAAAGCAATATTATATATTCTATTACGGAAGATAGCGACGGCGATATCTGGTTCAGCACCTCCAATGCCGGAATTTACCGATACAACGGAAAATCATTCCGCAATTATTCACTCGCTGACGGGCTGAGCGAAATGAACATCACAGGTTTGCTCGCCGACAGGAATCATCATATTCTTGTTGTTCATAACAATGGAGTTGACATTCTGGATACACGAAACAATTCGTTTATCTACTACAGCACAGGGGTTGGGATGTCGGATTTAAACCCTGATCTGAATGTATGTGCTCTGGGAGATGATAATGTGGCATGGATTGGAACTCAGAACGGCCTCATCAGATTGAAGATACCCGAGGATATATCAAGGAGGCAACCCTCACTTCAACTTAAAGTTGTTTCAGTCTACCTTGATAAGGAGTCATCTGCGGGTAAACAGGTATTTGCCTACAATCAGAATCATATTACATTTAATTTCAATGCTTTGTGGTTTGTTGCACCCTCACTTGTTAAGTATCAGATAAAACTCAGCGGCTACGACCTCGACTGGATTGACACACGTAACAACCAGGTGACCTATTCCAATCTGCCTCCTGGCAATTACACTTTTGAAGTAAGATCATCCATCAAAGGTAATTTTGCACAATCCGAAATTAAAAAGTATTCTTTCACAATCAGGAAGCCTTTCTGGAACACTTTCTGGTTTCTTCTGGTATCGGTATTAAGTGTAACATTACTTATCTATTTCATTATAAAGCAGCGCGAAAAGGCAATGCAGCAGCGTAATGCGATAGCCCGGGAAAAGATGATGTTTCAGTTTCAGACCTTGCGCAGTCAGGTAAATCCACATTTTCTGTTCAACAGTTTCAGTACTCTTATAACAATTATAGATGAGGATAAGCAGGTAGCCATTGAATACGTCGAAAAATTATCACAGTTTTTCAGGGATATACTCGAATACCGTGAGAAGGATCTGGTTCCGCTCAGTGAGGAACTTAAGCTGATTGACACGTATTATTATCTACAGAAAAAACGATATTGCGACAACCTTACGCTTACCATCGAAGTGGGGGAAAATGAATGCAGTTCGCTTATTCCGCCAATGGTATTGCAAATGCTGGTTGAGAATGCGATTAAACATAATGTGGTTTCTGCTGACAAGCCACTCAAAGTGAGAATTTATACTGATAATAATTTTATCACTGTGGTGAACAACCTGCAACGCAAGAAGGACAAGGAACCTTCGACCGGAATAGGGATTACCAACATCAGGAACCGTTACAGCCTGCTTGGCTTTGGCGAAATTGTAATTGACGCCTCAAACGACCGTTTTTCAGTTCAGTTACCCATAATATATCCGGAAAAATGAACGTATTGATTATTGAAGATGAATCGGCAACAGCCCGTCGCCTGCAGAAACTGCTGGGCGAAATTGACCCATCCATCCATGTACTTGCTATTCATGAGAGTATTGCCCAAACCGTAAACTGGCTCAGCAATTACGGCGAGCCCGATCTGATGTTTATGGATGTCAACCTATCGGATGGGCTGAGCTTTGGAATTTTTGAAGAGATAGAGGTTAACTGCCCTGTAATATTTACCACCGCTTACGATAAGTATGCTATACAGGCATTTAAAGTCAACAGTATTGATTATCTTCTGAAACCTATCAATAAAGAAACTCTGACCGACAGTCTTCGCAAATACCGGAAATTACATCATTCCGAAACGGATGCGACCCTGGATGTTGCAAAGCTTGATATTTCGAAACTGGCTCTGGTACTGGGTATTCAAAAGACCGATTATATGAAGAGGCTGGTCGTTCGATATGGTGAAGTTATAAAAGCAATAGAGGTAAAAGATGTTGCATATTTTTATTCTGACGAAAAAATTGTTTTTATGGCTTTGAAAGAAGGCAAGGCCTATCCTGTTGATTTTACACTCGACCACCTCGAACTGCGCCTCGACCCTGAAATGTTTTTCCGTATCAACCGTAAATTCCTGATTAATTATCATGCTATCGAAAAAATGATCTCATACAGCAAATCACGCATTAAAATCTCACTGAATCCACCCTGCTCACTCGAAGCTATTTCGAGTACGGAACGATCGGGCGAATTTAAAGAGTGGCTGTCAGGAAAGTAATCGGATCATGTTGAAAATTCGTACTAATAAGCCTTTTCAGTGCACAGTGCAGGAGTAGGGGTTAGGTTTTGGGTGTTAGGAGTTAGGGGGCCTGGTGGTAGTTGGCTATTTGGTCGTTTTAATTCTAACATTTTGTAACTTATGTACTTATAACTTTGGGAAGTTTTTTCAGTGCTAGTGCTCAATTATCAAGGGATTTAGCTGCACGCAAATTATTACCTCTTCACTATAGGCACTTTTAACTCTGGTCATTACGGGCACTTTAGGCACTCTTATTTAGTGTTGAGTGCCGGGTGTATAGTGCTCAGTGGCTGGTGGGTAAAAGTTGTTTTAGTGCTTTAAACTCCAGGCACTCTAGGCACTTA
>Ga0079306_1000110_pt1 | contig 97847 bp, 78 predicted proteins | sample Methanotroph_Enr_FD_79181 | JGI IMG/M metagenome (GOLD analysis project Ga0079306, IMG submission 79181) | Enriched soil microbial communities from Old Woman Creek wetland in Ohio, USA - Methanotroph_Enrichment_5 | ecosystem: Environmental > Terrestrial > Soil > Wetlands | place: USA: Ohio... | reverse complement strand
TGCCGCTTGACAGGGTCAGCGGACCTCCTAGTTTGTTGTTCATAGATGCCCCCCAAGTCATTTAAATAAGACGCAGTCTCAGCGATGGCCCTTCGGCCGAGGAGGCAGCATGTCGGATGCGAGGCAGACCCTCTGGCAGGTGATGCAGGAGAAGGGTTACAGCCGTCGGGACTTCCTCCAGTTCTGCACCTTCGCGGCCGCCGCCGCAGGGCTGGGGCCGGACGCCTCGGCGGCCGTGGTCAAGGCCTTCGAGAAGAAGGAGCGCCCGCCGGTCCTCTGGCTGCACTTCCAGGAATGCACCTGCTGCAGCGAGTCCTTCATCCGCGCCTCGCACCCCATCGTGGCGGACGTGCTGCTGGACGCCCTCTCTCTCGACTACACGGAGACCCTGCAGGCGGCGGCGGGCCACCAGGCCGAGAAGTGCAAGGCCGACACCATGAAGGCCTATGCCGGGAAGTACATCCTGCTGGTTGAGGGCTCGGTGCCCACCAAGGCGGACGGCGTCTACTGCACCATCGGCGGCCGGACGGCAGAGGACCTGCTGCAGGAGGCGGCCGCGGGGGCCGCGGCCATCATCGCCTGGGGCAACTGCGCCTCCTACGGCTGCGTCCAGGCGGCGAAGCCCAATCCCACGGGTGCCACGCCCATCCACCAGCTGGTCCACAAGCCCGTCATCAACGTGCCGGGCTGCCCGCCCATCGCGGACGTGATGGTGGGCGTGGTCACCCACATCCTGCTGTTCGGGCGGATGCCGGAGCTGGACGCCCAGGGCCGCCCGAAGGAGTTCTACTCCCGGCGCGTCCACGACACCTGCTACCGCCGGCCCAACTACGACGCGGGGCTGTTCGTGGAGGCCTTCGACGACGACAGCGCCCGGAAGGGGTACTGCCTGTACAAGATGGGTTGCCGGGGCCCCCTCACCTACAACGCCTGCTCTGTCACCAAGTGGAACGAGGGGACCAGCTACCCCATCCAGTCCGGCCACGGGTGCCTGGGGTGCAGCGAGAACGGGTTCTGGGACAACGGCCCCTTCTACCGGCACCTGCCCTCCTTCCCCGGCTTCGGGATCGAATCCACGGCGGACACGGTGGGCCTTACACTCGCCGCCGGCGCGGCGGTCGGCGTGGCCGCCCATGCCGTCTCCACGAACATCCGCAAGCGGAAGCTGATCCATGACCAGGTGGCCGAGGCCGTCCAGGAAACCGCCAAGAACGAGAAGGTGGACTGATGAGCAACCGCATCGTCATTGATCCCGTCACCCGCATCGAGGGGCACCTCCGCATCGAGGCGGTGGTGGAGAACGGCGTCGTCAAGGACGCCTTCAGCGCCGGCACCATGGTCCGGGGCATCGAGAAGATCCTGAAGGGCCGCGACCCCCGGGACGCCTGGGCCTTCACCGAGCGGGTCTGCGGTGTCTGCACCACCGTGCATGCCCTCGCCAGCGTCCGGTGCGTCGAGGACGCCCTGGGCATCACCGTGCCCAAGAACGCCGAACTGGTGCGCAACCTCATGTTCTGCGCCCAGTACGTGCAGGACCATGTGGTGCACTTCTACCACCTGCACGCCCTCGACTGGGTGGACGTGGTCAGCATGCTGAAGGCCGATCCGGTGGCGACCTCCAAGCTGGCCCAGTCCCTCTCCGCCTGGCCAAAATCCAATCCCGGCCATTTCGCCGCCGTGCAACAGCGCCTGAAGAAGTACGTCGAGAGCGGCCAGCTGGGCATCTTCGCCAACGGCTACTGGGGCCACAAGGCCTACAAGCTGCCCCCGGAGGTGAACCTGCTGGCGGTCTCCCACTATCTCGACGCCTTGGAATGGCAGAAGGAGCTGGTGAAGGTCCACGCCATCTTCGGCGGGAAGAACCCCCACCCCAACTACCTCGTGGGCGGCGTGCCCTGCTCCTTCAACCTGGAGGAGGTGAATGCCGTCAACACCGAGCGCCTGAACCATGTGGGCAGCCTCATCAAGGACGCCATCACCTTCGTCGAGCAGGTCTACATCCCCGACCTGCTGGCCATCGCGGGCTTCTACAAGGACTGGGGGGCCATCGGCGGCGGGCTGCAGAACTACCTGGCCTACGGCGACCTGCCCACCCGCGGCTACGGGGATCCCTCCTCCTTCCTGCTTCCCCGCGGGGCGATCCTGAACCGGAACCTCAACGAGATCCACGAGGTGAACGGCAAGGACGCCAGCGAGATCAAGGAGTACATCAGCCACTCCTGGTACCGGTATGCCGGGGGCGACGGGGTGGGGCTCCATCCCTTCGCGGGCGAGACCGAGTTCAACTACACCGGGCCCAAGCCCCCCTACGATCAGCTCGACGTGAACGGGAAGTATTCCTGGCTGAAGACGCCGCGGTGGAAGGACCATCCCATGGAAGTCGGCCCCCTCTCCCGCATGCTGGTGGCCTATGCCAAGGGCAACACGGACGTGAAGGAGCTCATCGGCGCGGTGCTGAAGCAGCTGGACGTGCCCATCACGGCCCTCTTCTCCACGCTGGGCCGCACCGCCGCCCGCGGCGTGGAGACCCAGGTCGTTGCCCACTGGATGAAGGGCTTCTACGAGGACCTCATCACCAACCTCAAGAACGGCGAGGACAAGACCTTCACCCGCTACCGCTGGGACCCCGACACCTGGCCCGCCACGGCCGAGGGGGTCGGCATGACGGAGGCCCCGCGGGGCGCGCTGGCCCACTGGGTCCGCATCAAGGATCGCGTCATCGACAACTACCAGCTGGTGGTCCCGAGCACCTGGAACGCCTCCCCCCGGGACGCCTCCGGCCAGCGCTCCGCCTACGAGGAGGCCCTCATCGGCACCCCGGTGGCCGACCCGGAGCAGCCCGTGGAGATCCTCAGGACGGTGCACTCGTTCGATCCCTGCATCGCCTGCGCCGTCCACGTCTACGACCCCGAGGGGAAGCAGGTCCACCAGGTCCAGTTCTATTGAGGGGAGGCCCCCATGCCGTCCCGAGCCACCTACCGCCGCCTCTACGTCTGGGAACTTCCCGTCCGGGTCTTCCACTGGGTGAACGCCCTGGCCATCGTGGCCCTGGCCGTCACCGGGGTGCTCATCGGCAAGCCCTTCTCCGTGGCCTACGCCCAGGAGGCCTCGTTCCAGTACTGGTTCGGCACGGTGCGCTTCCTCCACTTCGTGGCGGGCTATGTCTTCCTCTTCAACATGCTGGTGCGCATCTACTGGGGCTTCGTGGGCAACCGGTTCGCCGCCTGGGACACCTTCATTCCGACCACCCGGGCCGCCTTCCGGGACATGGTGGAGGTGCTGAAGATCGACATCCTCCAGGTCCGGGGCGCAGGACGGATCGCCATCGGCCACAACCGCCTGGCCGGCCTGATCTACTTCGTCACCTTCTTCAACTTCCTGTTCCAGGCCCTCACCGGGTTCGCCCTGTACGGTCCCATGAGCCACTCCGTGCTCGGCCGGCTGTCGGCCTGGATCGTGCCGCTCATGGGCGGGGAGATGGCCGTGCGCCAGTGGCACCACGCCATGCTCTGGTTCTACGTGCTGTTCACCCTGGTGCACGTCTACCTGGTCTTCTACCACGACTACGTGGAGGGCCGGGGCACTACCTCCTCCATGGTGGGCGGCTGGAAGTTCGAGCGGGAAGACCGGCTTGACCGCTGAACGCACCGGCACCCGCATCCTGGTCCTCGGCATCGGGAACACCCTCCTCGGCGACGAGGGGGTGGGCGTGGCCGTGATCGAGCACCTGCGGGCCCAGGGCGGGCTGCCCCCGGAGGTGGACCTCCTGGACGGGGGGACGGGTAGCCTGGTCCTCCTGGAGCCCATGCGGGAGGCCCGCCGCATGATCCTGGTGGACGCCACCGCCGACGGGTCGCGGCCGGGCACCCTCCATCGGATCGTGCCGAGGTTCTCCTCGGACTTCCCCCCGAGTCTCACGGCCCACGACATCGGCCTCCGCGATCTCCTGGACAGCTTCTACCTGCTGGGGGAGACCCCGGAAGTGGTGCTCCACGCCGTATCCATCCACTTCCCCCAGGACATCGGCCTGGGGCTGAGCTCCGCGGTGGCGGCCGCGGTGCCGGCGGTGGCAGAGCGGATCCGGCAGGAGCTGGCGGAAGGCTGATCCCCTGGGGTTCCCTCCCGATTCCGTCCCATAATCCCGTCATGAGCGCCGACCCCTTCTCCCTCGCCTGCCCGCGGCCCCTGCGGCACGACACGGTCCAGATGGCCCACGGGGGCGGGGGCCGGCTGATGAAGGAGCTCATCGAGGGCGTCTTCCTGCCGGTCCTGGGGGCCGATCCCCAGGGGCTGCACGACAGCGCCGTGCTGGAGGCCGGGGGCGCCCGGCTGGCCTTCACCACGGACGGCTTCGTGGTGCATCCCCGGCGCTTTCCCGGCGGGGATCTGGGGGAGCTGGCCGTGTATGGCACGGTCAACGACCTGGCCATGGCCGGGGCCCGGCCCCTGGCCCTCTCCGCGGCCTTCATCCTGGAGGAGGGCCTGCCTCTCGACGAACTGGCGGGTCTCGTGGCCTCCATGCAGGCGGCGGCGGACCGCTGCGGGGTGCGCATCGTCACGGGCGACACCAAGGTGGTGGACCGCGGCAAGGCCGATGGCGTGTTCATCACCACCACCGGCGTGGGGCTGGTGCCGGCCGGGGTGGAGGTGCATCCCCGCCGGGTGCGGCCGGGCGACGCGGTGCTCGTCAGCGGCGACCTGGGCCGCCACGGCATCGCCGTGATGTCGGTGCGCGAGGGCCTGGTCTTCGAGACCCCCATCGCCAGCGACTGCGGGCCGGTGCACCACCTGGCCGCGGCCCTGCTGGGGGCGGGCCTGGAGGTCCACTGCCTGCGGGATCCCACCCGGGGCGGCCTGGCCTCGGTGCTCAACGAGATCGCCACCGCGGCAGGGGTGGCCATCGAGGCCCGGGACGAGGCGGTGCCCGTGGACGAGGCCGTGGCGGGTGCCTGCGAGATCCTGGGCCTCGATCCCCTCTACGTGGCCTGTGAGGGCCGCATGGTGACCTTCCTGCCCGAGGCCCAGGCGGAGCGGGCCCTGGCCCTGCTCCGGGCTTTCCCCGAAGGGGCCGGCGCCGCCGTCGTGGGCCGGGTCATCGCGGGCCCCGCCGGGCGCGTGACCCTGCGGACCTCCCTCGGCACCTCCCGGCTGTTGGACCTCCTCAGCGGCGAACAGCTGCCGAGGATCTGCTAGAGAGCCTAGGCCAGGAGCCGACGCCAGCCGGTGAACCGGACGCGGCCCTCCAGTCGCACCAGGGCCCAGCACTCCTGGCCCGGGTCCGCGGCCGGGGCATGGAGGGTGCCTGGGCGGTGGGTGATCCAGTCCCCGGGATGCAGGTGGGCGGGTCCATCCTGCATCCGGCCCGAGAGCACCAGGGTGGTTTCGGGGCCCAGGTGCCGGTGGGTGGGGAAGGTCCGCCCCCCCGGCAGCCGGACCAGGTGGAGGGTGGCCCCGGAAAGAGGATCCTTCAGGATCCGCGCGGCCTGCGCGCCCCCCAGGCCGCGGCGCACCCAGCGCCACCGGCCCTCGGGGGGGAGCACGGCCCGGAGCGACTCGGGCAGGGGGCTGCCGCCGGGTTCGAGGGCGGCCTCGGAGGGGCGGTGGGCCCGGCAGGCGCCGCACCAGCCCAGGTGGGCCCGGAGGAGGAGGGCGTGGAGGGGATCACCATCGGGCCCGAGGGCGGACCAGTCTCCGGCCGCCGGATGGAGGCTGGGCCCCTGGGGCAGGCGACCCTGGCGGAGGACGCCCATGGCGCCGGCCAGGGCCCGCTCCGCGATCGGATCCGGGTCGGCCTCCTCCTGGAGGAGGTTCCTCAGCAGGATGGGGGTGCGCCGGAGGGATACGAGGAAGGCCCGGCAGGGGGGGCAAAGCCCCAGGTGGACGCGCACCCCGGTCCAGGCCAGGGGCCCCAGGGCCCCCTCTTCGAGGTCCGTGAGAAGGGCGGTGACCTGTTCGCAGGTGGGGATCCCCATCATGGCGTGCTCCCCTTCGGTTCCGGCGCGAAGTCCGTGAGGAGGGCCCGCAGGGCCAGCCGGGCCCGGTGGAGCCGCTGGCGGACCAGCTCCCGGCTGATGCCGAGATGGAGGCTGATCTCCTCCGAATCCCAGCCTTCCAGATCCCGGAGGACGAAGACGGCCCGCTGGTCGTCGGACAGGCGGTCCAGGCCCGCCCTGACCCTCGCCCTCAGCTCGTTCCGCTCCGCATGCACCAGGGCCTCCGCCTCCTCGCTCCAGTCGAGGACTCCGTCCATGTTCATGTGATGCCCGTCGTCCTGGAAACGTGGCATCAGATCTTCGAGGGCGTCCTCCCGCCGGCGCAGCCGCTTGCGGCGGGCCATGAGGGCCTGGTTCACGCAGATCCGGTAGGCCCAGGTGCTGAAGCGGCTGGCCCCCAGGAAGCCTGGCAGCTCCCGGTGGAGGGTGATCAGGGCGTCCTGGAGGGCGTCCTGGCTCTCCGCCTCGTTCCCCAGGATCCGGTCGATGACCCGGAAGAGCATGCCCAGGTGGGGCCGCACCAGGGCCTCGAAGGCCTCGGCATCCCCCTGGCTGGCCCGCTGGACGAGGGCCGTCTCGGGGCGTTCGCCGCTGGAAGGGGGCACCGGGACTCCGGAAGATGAGTCCTAGTATTACTCGATCGGGAGTTCTCCACTGCCATCCTCCTCGGCCGGGCCCGGAATCCTGGGGATCCGGATGGTGAAATCCGATCCCAGACCATGGCCACGGCTGGCGGCCTGGATGGTTCCCCCGTGCCGGAGGACGATTTCCTTGGTGAGGAAGAGGCCCAGCCCGGTGCCGGGGACCTGCCGGGTCATCTCGTCCCCCGCCCGGTAGAAGCGCTGGAAGAGCCTGGGCAGCTCCTTGGGACCGATCCCGTGGCCGCGGTCGCTGACGACGATGACCGCGTTCTCGCCGTCGGCATCGAGGGTGACGGTGGTCTGGCGGGGCTCGGCCGCGTACTTGAAGGCGTTGGAGAGCAGGTTCTCGACGACCGTGCCCAGGGCCTTGGGGTCGGCCTGGGCCCAGATGGACGGGGCCAGTTGCAGTTTCAGGCCCAGGGCCCCGGCTCCCAGGCGCTGGTCCATGCCCTCGCAGACCGTCCGGACCCAGGGCCCGAGATCGATGGGCGCCAGCCGGAGGTCCAGGCTGCCGGCCTCGGCCCGGGCCACGTCCAGCAGGTTGCCCACCAGCTCGGTGAGGCGCTCCAGGTCCCGGTCCATGAGGTTGTGGATGCGGCTCCGCTGGTCCTCCGTGAGGGACCGCGCGAAGAGCGTCTCGGTCCACACCCGCAGGGCGGAGATCGGTGTCTTCAGCTCGTGGGTGACAGCCGCGATGAAGTTGTGCTGGCGCAGCTTGAGATCCATCTCCTCCGCCAGCTTGCGGTAGATGAGCCCGAACCCGTAGAGCACCACCAGAGCCAGGAAGCCGCCCTCGGAGGCTGCCCGGAAGATGTCGGTGCGGCGGGCCTTCTCGATGGCCCGAAGGGGTTCGGGCCGCAGGGTCAGGTAGGCGGCCTTGTCCAGCAGGGGCGGGTCGTCCTCCGCCAGCGGGAAGGGCACCACGGCCACCTGGGGGTACAGCGTTTCGATGGCCCACGTGCGCTCCTTGAGGCTGGGGAGCGCGGGCAGGCGGCCTTCGATGCTGCCGGAGCGGGAGGTGGGATCGGGCTGGTAGGTGATGGCCAGCAGGCGGAGGCTGTCCATCTGCCAGGCCAGGGCCCGGCCCGCCTTGAGGTTCTCGATATGGGCCTCCTGCAGCCGTTTCGATTGGTGGATCTGGAGCGTGATCCACCAGCCCACCAGGACGCAGACCACCAGAGAGACGGACAGGAAGATGATCCTCTGGACGGAGATGGTCTTGGCGTTGAGCCTCATGGCTCCATCTTGATTCAAAACCCCGCCCCTTGGCAGCGCTCCCGGCTCCCGCCATCCTGGACCCATGGCCCAGACCAATCCGCCGCCCGGCTCCCAGCCTCCTCCAGGCAAGGCAAGCTCAGGCCCCAAGCAGCTGCAGCCGGGGCAGGCGATCCGGCCCCAGGGCGCCGAACTGCTGGCGGAACTGATGCAGACCCAGCGTCAGCTCACCCAGGCCATGCACGAGTCGCGGGACCTCCGCGCGAGCCTGGGACGCCGCTCCCACCAGATGCAGGTGCTCCAGCACGTCTCGGAGATCCTGGCGGCCACGTCCAAGGGCGGCCAGGTGGCCAGCGTCGTCCTGGACGTGCTGGCCCAGGAGTTCCAGTGCCGGCGGGCCATGGTCTGGACCCTGGAGGACGGCGGCGGGGGCTATGTTCCGCGGGAGGGCGCGGGCCTGTCCCGGCCCGAATGGTCGGTCCTCCGGCTGCCGGCGCCCAACCCCTTCCCCGAGGTGCCGCTGGTGCTCTTCCAGAGCCAGTTCCTGGACGCGGGCTGCGGCGCCCAGCCTCTCCGCCTGCTCCGGGGCACCGAGGGGGCGCCCCTCTATTTCGTCCCCTTCGAGCACCAGCTGCTGCTGCTGGGCTTCGCCATCCTGGCCATGCCCTCCGACCGGAAATTCGAGGACGAGGACCAGGATTCCATTTCCATCCTGCAGCGCCAGACGGCGGTATCCCTCTACAACGCCTGGCTGTTCCGGGACCTCTCCGAACAGCGGGATGCGCTGCAGCGCCAGGCCCTGGAACTGGAGCGCGTCAACGCCGCCCTCCGGGAGGCCGACCAGCTCAAGAGCGAGTTCCTGGCCCTCACCAGCCACGAGCTGCGCACCCCCCTCACCGGCATCCTCGGCTTCACCCGTCTCGTGATGGACGGCCTCTACGACGATGCCGAGGAAATGCGGTCCATGCTCCAGGACAGCTACTCCTCCGGCCAGCACCTGCTGGGCCTGCTCAACGACATCCTGGACCTGGCCAAGATCGAATCGGGCCGCCTGGAAGTCCATCCCGAAGCCTTCAGCCTCGTCAGCCTCCTGGAGGAGGTGAGACCCATCGCCGAGGCCTATCCCCGCAGGTCGGAGGTGGACCTGGCCTGGCCGGAATTGGAGGAGCTCCCCGAGGTGATGGTGGATCCCAGCCGCCTCAAGCAGGTGCTGCTGAACCTCCTCTCCAACTCCCTGAAGTTCACCAAGGAGGGCTGCGTCAGCGTCCAGGTCGAGCGGCGACCCGGCCACCTGGTTCTCAGCGTGGTGGACACGGGGATCGGCGTGAGCCCGGAGGCCCAGAGCCGGCTCTTCCAGAAATTCGCCCAGGCCGAGGGCGGCCACAGCCGCGAGTACGGCGGCACTGGCCTCGGCCCCGTCATCTGCAAGCACCTCATGGAGATGATGGGCGGAACCATCAGCCTCCACAGCGAAGGCCTCGGTTGCGGCACCACCATGCGGATCACCATGCCGATCGCGTGATCGCGGAGCCTCGCTCCGCGATATGGGAGAATGGGGGTTCGTGTACGGAGACCCCATGTCCTACCGCCGCCGCCCGGAGTTCCTGCCCTTCACCCGCCCCATGGTGGGGAAGGAGGAGATCGCCGAGATCATCGATACGATCCACAGCGGATGGATCACCACGGGACCGAAGTCGGCGAAGTTCGAGGAAGCCCTCCAGGACTACAACGGCGTGCCCCACTGCCTGGTGATGAACAGCGCCACCACGGCCCAGGAGATCACCATGCAGGTGCTGAGCCTCCAGCCCGGGGACGAGGTCATCACCACCTCGCTCACCTGGGTGAGCACCCTGAGCACGGTGGTCCTGCAGGGCGGCGTGCCGGTGCTGGTGGACATCGATCCGAAGACCCTGAACCTCGACCCGGCGAAGCTCGAGGCCGCCATCACGCCGCGCACGAAGGGCATCATCCCGGTCCACCTCACCGGGCTGCCCTGTCCCATGGAGGAGATCTGGCGCATCGCGGAGAAGCATGGCCTCTGGGTCATCGAGGACGCGGCCCAGGCCATGGGCGCCACCTACAAGGGCACGAAGATCGGCGGCGACCCGCGCTCGGTCATGAGCGTCTATAGCTTCCATCCGAACAAGAACATGACCACGGGCGAGGGCGGCGCCATCGCCTTCTTCAACGACGAGTACGAGAGCCGCATCAAGCGCCTGCGCTTCCACGGCATCGACCGGGACGCCTGGAAGCGGTTCGCCAAGGAGGGGAGTCCGCACACGGAGGTCTACGAGCCGGCCCGCAAGGCCAACTTCATGGACCTCCAGGCGGCCATCGGGCTGCACCAGATCCCCAAGCTCGACGGCTTCAACGCCCGGCGCGGGGTGCTGTTCCGGCGCTACCTGGAACTGCTGAAGGACGTGGAGGCGTTCATGCTGCCCTGGGAGGGCGACGCCGACCACGGCCACTGCTTCCACCTCTTCGTGGCCCGGCTGCACCCTGAAAAGGCGGGCCTGGACCGGGACGCCTTCGTGGCGGCGCTGAAGGAGGAGAATATCGGCACCGGCATCCACTACCGTCCGGCCCACATCCACCCCTGGTACCGGGACTTCTACGCCGCCCACCCCTCCCACCTGCCCAAGGCGGGGCTGCCCCACACGGAATGGATCGGGGACCGGCTGATGAGCCTGCCCCTGTGGCCCGGCCTCACCGAGGCGGACCAGGACCAGACCGTGGAGGCCATCAAACACGTCCTGGCCAGGGCGAAAGCCGGGAGCCGGGTGGTCGTCTAGCGGGGATTTAACAATCCGGTTCAGCTGCCGATAGGGCAGTCAGGGAACCTTCGTACCGTCGTGGTCAATATCGCCGTCATCCTCCTCTCGATCCTGCTGCAGGTCGCGGCGGCGGCCGTGGCCCTGCGGACCATCCGCCTGACGGGCCGGTTGACGGCCTGGGTCCTGGTGACGGTCGCCCTGGGCCTGATGGCCCTCCGGCGTCTCTATGTGCTCGTCGAGCTGGCGAGGGCGGGGGTTCCCGGAGGGATCCTGCCCAACGAACTGCTGGGGCTTGTCATCTCCGGGCTCATGCTGGGCGGCGTGGTGCTCATCCGGGACATCTTCCTGAACCTGGCGGCCCAGCGGGTCGAGGCGGCCGGAGCCGGGGCCCGGGCCCAGTCCCAGGCCGACCGGCTGTCGGCCGTGATGGAGGCGGCCCCGATGCCCCTGTGGATCGCGGAGGATCCCGAGTGCCGCGTCATCCGGGGGAATTCGGCCGCGGCCCGGCTCCTGCGGCTTCCGCCCGGCGCCAACCATTCCCTCTCCAGCCCCGAGGCCCCCGTGCATTTCCGAATGGTCCAGGACGGGAAGGACCTGGCCCCCGACGACCTGCCCATGCAGCGGGCGGTGTGCACCGGCGAGCCGGTCACGGGAGTCCCCATCGACCTCTGCTTCGAGGACGGCAGCGTGCGCCACCTGCTGAGCAACGCCACGCCCCTGAAGGATGTGGACGGCCGGATCTACGGGGGGGTGTCCTCCTTCGCGGACCTGACGGAGGTCCGCCGCGCGGAGGAGCAGGTGCGCCAGGCCATGAAGGTCGAGAGCATGGGTCTGATGGCAGGCGGCATCGCCCACGACTACAACAACCTGTTCCAGGCCATGGTGGGCAATCTGGAACTGGCCCTCACGCGCCTGCCGAGGGACGGCGAGGCCCGGGTGTACCTGGACCGGCTGCAGGGAAGCCTGGACCGCGCGGCCCGGCTGAGCCGGGAGATCCTCCACGTATCCGGGGGGGACCTCCGCCGTCCGGAACCGCTGGTCCTCTCCAGCGTGGTGGCCCGGGTGCTCGACGGGGCGACGGCCTTCGTAGAGGCCGAACTCGATCCGGAGCTGCCGTCCATCATGGCGGATCCGCTGCTGGTGGGGCGGGTGGCCGAGGGGCTCATCGCCAACGCCGTCGAGGCCAGTCCGCCGGGGGCCCCGGTGCGGGTTCACACCTATGCGAAACGCCTGGAGGCCGAGGATCTCACCATCGGTTTCTGGCCGGAGGCGCCGCCCCTCGGCCCCTGCGTGGTGCTGGAGGTGAAGGACCAGGGCCACGGCATCGCCGCCGCCAACCTCCCGAGGATCTTCGACCCCTTCTTCTCCACCCGGAAGGTGGGGCGGGGCCTGGGTCTGGCCGCGAGCCTGGGCATCCTCCGGAGCCATGGCGCGGGGATCCAGGTGGAGAGCCTCGTCGGGGTGGGCAGCGCGTTCCGCGTGTGCTTCCCGTCCCGGGAGGCCCTCCCTGCCGCCGCCTCCATCCCCCAGCCGGCCGATTCCCAGGGGAAGCTGGTGCTCCTGGCTGACGACGAGCCGGACCTGCGGGAGACGCTGGGGGAGATGTTGCGGGACTGGTTCGGCCTGGACGTGGTGGAGGCCAAGGACGGCGAGGAGGCCCTGGAGCGCTTCCGCCGCCAGCCCGAGGCCTTCGACCTGGTGGTGCTGGACGCCACCATGCCCCGGCTGGGCGGCGTCGAGGCCTTCCACGCCATGCGGGAGCTCCGGCCGGGCCTTCGGGGCATCCTCTTCAGCGGCTATGCCACAGAGGATGCCCGGGATCAGGCCCTCTCCCAGGGCTTCACCGAGTTCCTGAAGAAGCCGTTCACCAGCGGAGACCTGGCGGCCGTGCTGGAGCGGGCCCAGGGCTAGGGCCGGCTCAGCCGAGGGGCATCCGTTCGTGGGGGAGCGCAGGGACTGGGGCGTAGACCGTGGAGGCGGGGTCGTACATGTAGAGGTTCCCCACCCGGCCGGTGTAGGCGCAGGCGTACTGCTGGATCTGGTCCGCGAAGCGGGTCTGCTCGTCCCGGTCGCGGAAGATGGGGCCCCACATGGGGTTGAAGGCCGCTTCGATGTCCCGGGTCAGCCGGTCCAGCTCCAGGCCCAGGAGCTCCGCCCGGCGCTGGAGGGCCTCGGCGCTGCTGGCCAGGTGGGCGGCCTCGTGGTCCAGGGCCGTGGTGGCGTCCGGGCTGAGGCGGGGGCCCAGCACGTGGCGGCGCACCCGGTTGCGCTTCCACTGGTCGAAGAGCACGGAAGCGCGGCGGAGGGTGCGGCGCCGCAGGGTCTCCAGCCGCAGGGACTCCCGCAGGTCTCCGGCCTTGGCTTCCAGGAGCTTCAGCTCCCGCTCCAGCTCCGGCACCAGCAGCAGGGTGCGCCAGGAGGCGTTCTTCTTGGAGCGCAGCACGTCGCCGTAGATGTGGTCGCCCACGTAGAGCACCTGCTCGCCTTCCGCCTTCAGCTGGCCCTCCAGCCAGGCCGCATGACCCCCGGTGAAGCAGTGGGGATGGCCTTCGATGGGGATGGCCTCGGGGGTATCGGTGAAGAACCCGGGCTTGCGGCTGCTCACCACGATGAGGTCGAAGTAGTCCGTCCAGCGGGGCCGCGCCTCGTCCTGGCCATCGAGCAGGTGGCCCAGGACGCCGTCCGTGAAGCTCCACTCGCTGTTCGTCAGCAGGAAGAGCTTCCTGCCCGCGCGCTTGAGGCGGTCCAGGGCCAGGGCCAGCTGGGGATCGTGGGGGATGAAGTAGTCCCGGTGCTGCAGGATCTCCGCCTTCATCTCCCCGTTGCGGTGGGCGGTGTCGATGGCCCAGCGGACCTGCTGGAAGAGCTGGAGGTAGTTCTCGGCCTTCAGGAAGCCCTGGTCGAAGCCGTCCACCATCTGGGCGAAGAGGTGGCTCTCGGGGATCTCGAAGAGGGTGTCGATGTTCCGGAAGCCCTTGGCAGTGATGGCGAGGCGGCGGCGGCCATAGACGCCCTCCATCTCGCCCCGGCCCAGGGCGCGGCTGCCGTGGCAGGCCCGCACCACCTGGCGCTCCCGGTTCAGCTTGAGGAGGTTGCCGCGCAGGCCGTCCAGCACGAGGCCCCGCACGGCGAAGGCCGGATCGTATTCCACCCCCAGCAGCCAGGGCGAGTACTCGTGCTCCCGCACCAGCAGCCGCGCCGCCTTCTTGAAGGCCAGCTCGTCGATCTCCGGGGAGCGGTAGCGGGCCAGGGTGTGGTCCATGTCGAAGCCCACGGCCTTGATCTCCCCGAAGGGCAGCGTGCGCAGGGCAAAGAGCTTGTGGGCGGGCGGCAGGCGGTCCTCGCCGTTCCGCAGGGGCGGGGCGGCGAGAAGGCTGGGATCCCAGAACGTCATTCGAGGAGTCTACTCCCGCGGATCATTCCGGCCCGGGGCCCCTTCCACCTGGCACGGGCTCCACGGGGGGCCTGTTCCCGCCCGCTGACACGCGGAGGTGGCGCCTCGGAGGTGAATCAGGCCGAGACCGCGCGCCGTCGTCATTCCGGCTCCGAGCCGATGCCGTGGGTGATGCTCTGGTGCCCGAACACCTCGAAGGCCAGCCGCCGGAACCGCTCGCTGTGGCCCCAGTCCCGCTCCCGGTCCATCCAGAGCTTGTAGTGGATGAGCTCGTGCTCGAGGATCCGGAGCTGCACGGATCCGGGATCGTGGCAGTGCATCCCGCACACCTGCTGGGGCCAGGGCCAGTCCCGGCGGCGGAGCAGGGGGATTGAGAGACGGATCTCCGGGTGCCAGCGGCCCCGCGTGTCCTTCTCGATCACGAACAGCCCCGCGCACCGCGCCATCCGCGGCGACCACAGCACCGGCGGCGCCGGAATCTCCCAGCCCGCCTCGCGGAGAATCGCCTGGGCCTTCTGGCGGAGGGTGATGGTCATCCTTTGATTTTGAGGTGAATCCGGCCGGAATGGGTCACGGCGGGGCCCTCAGTCAACAGGTGAGCCTGTAACTGAATCTGTCATCGAGGCCTCGGGAAGGTTGACCGTTGACCCCCTAGGCGAGACCGGCTCCTACGCAGGAATGGGAATTTACCCTTGGCCGGGTCCTAGCCCATGAGGTTGATCACCTCCCGCGTCCTTCCCCTTGGAGTCTCTGGCGCATTCCTGGAGTCCCAGTGGATTGACGAATGGGGTATCTGGGCCATAATGGGCTCTATCTTGAGTGGGTATCGATAATCATTGTAATGTTTACATGAGTGATCCAAAAAACAAGCATTGGGTCCCGCAATTCTACATGCGGCAGCCTGATCGCTAGTTCGGGTTTTTTCATTACCGACTTTTTAATTTCAATTTTAGGAGGGCGGCGAGATTACTCGCCGCCCTCAGATGTTAGTCGCTATTTTATATGCAGGTTTATTGAATAAGTGAGAACATGAAGGTGTTGTAGACAGAATCCCAGTACACTTGGAGATTTGTGGGACCTGTGTAACCAGTTTGAGGCCCCGTGATGGATAGAGAAGCCTGTTGGCTGGTCGCGCTTGAGTTGGAATAGGTATTAGAATTTATCCAGGTCCACGAGTTATTCCCCGTGTATGATGCGCTCAAAATCGCCTTGATTCCAATCGAGTTGCTAATTGATGTGGTAAATTGGTCTGTAAAGGTTGATCCCGTAGTTAGCCCAGAAGATTTTGTCAAATTGTAATAAGCAGTGATGGGCTGTCCTCCACTCGGAGGAGGAACATACGGAAAGGTCTGGCTTGCAATCGAAATGAACCGGTTCGGATCGATATAGGCAGAACCGTTAGCAAAAGGATCGCGTGCCAGTATTGTCGCGTAATCAGTTGTCGTCAAAGCACCATCTGGCCCAGCCCAGGCCCTTCGAAGTCTATCAGCTACATTACTTGGCATTTGGGAAGGGTCCTTGAGCATGTACGCATAAACAGGAATTACATCCACCTCAGTTCCACCGTTTGAGGCTGGGTCAAGTGCATTATTGCTCTCATCCCAGGTGGCTGAACTTTGCGTATAGGCGCGGAGATTAAGCTGTGGGTTCAGCCAAACCATTATAACATCATAATTATGGTCAATACCCACCATCGAGTCCGCTGGGCCATAGGCGATATATCCGCCGTTTGTTCCCTTGGCCGTGGTCTCCTGAATAGAATTTTGCTGGGTCTTAGTCCAAGTCGATGAAAGCGTGGTGCCCGCTCCAAACACCCCTACACTTGCACCAAAGTTCACAGATAGGCCTGAAGAATTGGAAAAAGAATTGCTAATTGACGTCGTCGTTCCCATCGAAGACCCGCTGCTGTAATTCACATTACTATGGGACCCAGGCGGGGCATACATGATAGACAGAACCTGAAATCTCGGTTGAACGGTAACCTGAAGCCCTACGGTTCCACTAGAACCAATTGCCTTAAGAGCGTAAAGGCCGTCGCTGGAGAGACCCTCCGCTGAGGAATTGATGATTCGATATTTTCCAGGCCCAATATTAATCTGATCTTTTTCGGTTTCAATTGAAAACGAATGCTGGCGACCCTGTGGGTCGGTATAAATCCAACTATCATAGGTGGTAAAAGTCCCGCCTGCTCCATCATCATAAGGTCCGAATGTGGAATGGCTCAGAGTGCCGCCGGCCCAGCTCTGGGCTTGAGCCATAACGCCGACCAAAGAAAGCGCGATAGTGGCAATGACCTTCGCGGCTTTCGATCCAAATGGGGGAATACTAAGGCTCTCGGAATCATTTCTGAAAAATTTTGCTCTCATGATTTCTCCAGAAGTACCTAGTTTGCAAACACTATAGTCTAGGGAGATAAAGGTGAATTCAGTGTTTGGGACCAAAAATTGAATCGCGGCTATCCCCCTCTCCCTCCTCCAATGAACAAACCATTCCACTTCGCTCGAGAATCGTGCCGAGGCACTGATGGGCAGTGTGTACCAAATCTAAGCTCTATGCTCTCAATCCGAAAGAACACTGCGCCACCTTGTAAGTCAAATTGGTGGAACCAGTATATTGGTCTCGTTGCGTCCGAGTTCAAATCTCCCTGAACGGGGGTATTCACCCCCCCGAACGGATCACAATGTTGTTGAATGCAATATTGCAAACCTGCTCGGTCCCAGAGACGCAGCAGGGGGACCGACAGACGGATCTTCGGATGCCGCCGATTCCGCCGTCCTTCTCCAGCACGAAGGGCTCCGCGCACCGCGCCATGCGGGGCGACTACAGTACCGGCGGCGTCGGAATCTCCCGGCAGGCCTCGCGGAGGATCGCCGGGGCTGGTCTTCCCCCAATGCTGGGATTGACCTCCTCCCGGAAAGCTGGACCAAGGATAATGTGAGTCCTCCTTCTCCGGAGGGCGCCTTGAGAACGTGCAGATACACGGAGGAGCAGATCATCTTGGCCTTGAAGCAGCACAAGACAGGCAGGACAACGGCAGAGATCTGCGGGAAGCTCGGCGTCAGTGGGCAGGCCTTCGATCGGTTGAGGGCCACGTTCGGCGGGACGGACGTGGCCGACGCAAAGCGGCTGAAGGGGCTGGAGGAGGAGAACCCGAAACCGAAGCAGCTTGTGGGGGAGCACTCCCTCGACAACCAGGGCCTGAGGTACTTGCTCACAAACAAAACCGAGCTCTGGATCGACGGAAGGCCGTGGATGGCCTTCGGACTCAGATTCAAATGAGCAAACGGCGGGTATGCCGGGTCATTGGAATACAGCGGTGCGGCTATCAGTATCAGTCTCGACGAAAGGACTCTCTCCGCGAATCTCAACCAGATCCCTTCTAACCCCGGACTCTAACCATCCTTGGTATAGAAGTGGGGAAGAGGTCAATCTGACTTTCAGGGCTTCCTCAAGACAGTTCGCTTTTGAGGGGGGGCTTGTGACGGTTCGGCCGAACAATACGACCGTTCAGGGGGTGAGGGCCATTTGATGTAGCGGCAATATCCTCGCATTAAAGAATCTACTAAAGTTAATATAAATTTGTATTTTACAATTAGTTGCATGCGGGAATAGAAGGGTTTGATCGGTCATTGAAATGACAAAAATGCGGTGATTGTGATCACGATTCGATTCCTTAACAATAATTAACACGGGGATTGGGCCGCACCATCTACGATCCCATGTAGGTTTCTTCCTGGATGTTGGACGACCCAGCATTTTGGAATCGGGGGTCGAGCCTTTGTTCTGTGTTTGATTGGACTTTCGGGGAATGCTTATGAGGGCACTTGGTGTCTGGGGATTGTTGACTCTTGGCCTGGTTGGGCCCTTGTGGGGGAAGGCCAAGCCTGAAGTCCAAACGATCACGGTCGAACCTCAAAGCCTCGTAGTCACAGTGGGTGACAGACATACCTTTCATGCGGTAGGAACCACGACAGACGGGCGGAAGAAGCGGGTTCGCGCCAACTGGAAAGCCGATACAGGGTCCATCAGCGGCCGGGGGGAATACACGGCTCCCCTGACGCCAGGAATGGCCACGGTCACGGCCACCAGCCCTGATGGGGCGTTGAGTGGTTCCACCGAGGTCCAAGTCGTACCACAACCCGAAGCAATCATTGCGGCCCCGAGCTTCGTGACGATGGGGACCAAGCAATACAAGGCCAGTGTCTTGGACTCGGCTGGGATGTCCTATCAGTGGGAGATTGAAGGAGGGGTGATCACCTCCTCAACGACGGCTGCCCAAATCACCTTCCGGCCAACGTCCGTGGGCGAGATCCGTCTACAGAGCCAGGTTTCAAACCTAGCCGGCCGCATCGTCCACGGACACCTGCGAATTCGCACCCTCCCGGCCCCGGAGATCCTCACTTTCTCAAGTGCTGCTAGCGTCCTGACAGTCGGACATTCCACGGTGATTAGCATCGCCTACCGGCACGGGACGGGCACCCTTGATCCTTTGGGCCCCGTGGCGAGGAAGGTCGCACTCACGGTCACGCCCCTTCAGACCACGACCTATACCCTGATCGTTATGAACAAGGCTGGGGATCCGGTTTCCGCCCAGCTGACGATCCAGGTGGTGCCTCCACCGGATGCCACGATGACGACCCCCTCGGCAGTCACCTCCGGAGTTTCGGGCTTCATGGCCTCTGTGCCTTCCGTGGCAGGCAGTAGCTACCAATGGAGCCTGAGCGGGGGGGTGATGGATAGCTCTTCGGCCGGGAATTCAGTGACCTTCACGCCAGGCAGCCCGGGCTCGATCGCGGCAACCTGTATGGTGAACAACGCTGCCGGCGATTCAGCTTCCTCAACACGATCCATCCCTGTTCTCGCGATGCCCGTCATCAGTTCGTTCCAGAGCTCAGCGAATGTCATCACCTTGGGCGGGAGTGCCACCCTGACGCCGGTCTTCTCAGGTGGGATGGGCCACATCGATCCAGGTGGCATGACCGTGCAAAGTGGGGCCTCGGTCTCTGTAGCCCCGACCATGACGACCCTCTTCAGGCTGGTGGTTGACAACGGGGCGGGTGGAATTATCGGCTTGGCTACAACAATCAAGGTGGTCCCTCCGCCGGATGCGACCATCACGGGAGAATCCCTGGTGACCCTTGGGACAACGGGACACCAGGTCTCGGTGGCCGCTGTAATTGGATCCACCTATGCCTGGACGATCACAGGGGGTGTTCTATCTGGCTCCGCCTCAACGAACCAGATTTTGTACACCGTCGGACAAGGCGGCACCGTTCTGCTGCAATGCACCGTGACCAATGAAGCCGGGACTGCGAAGACCGGGACCTTCACGGCCACTACCGTGGCGCCTCCCGATGCCACCATCACGGGGCCCAGCACCGTAACCGAAGGGGATCCAAACTTGACGGCCTCGGTGCCGACTGTGGCGGGATCGAGCTACAGCTGGACCATCAATGGGGGCGCGCTGACGACCAGTGTTTCCCTTGCTTCGGCCGGCTTCTCCGCAACCGCAGTCGGGACAACTACGCTTACGTGCACGGTCACGAACGCAGCCGGGGTCAGCGCCACGGCAACCAAGACGGTTGACGTGATCGCCCAACCGCAAATCAGTAGCTTCACGGCAACTCCGGACACCATCAATGCGAGCGGTGCCTCCAGCTTGACCTTTGGCTTCTCAGGAGGGACGGGGAGCATTGATCAAGGCGTTGGAACGGTAACGAATGGGGCGCCGGTATCTGTCTCGCCCACAACCACCACGACCTACACCCTTACGGTCACGAATGCGCTCGGCGTATCCATTCGAGAGACGGTCACTGTTAACGTCCAGACAGCCTCTCCGGGCAGCGTGAATTTGCAAGAGCATCTGGTCCGGCTGACCACCGGTGGGACTCATTGGTTCTACGCCACTATTGTAAGAAGCGGAACTCCACCACCGGCCTTGCGCCAACGGACTGTAGATTCGACGGCTGGCCAAGTGACCGCCACCTGGGCTCCGGCCACTGCCCTTTGGTCGATTCAGGAATCCAACGGTGGAACCATTACCAGTGAGGGTTTCTATACCGCGCCGATGATCCCTGGCAGGTATCATGTGGTGGCGACCAACTCCACGGATTCGACTAAACAAGACATCGCAACCGTCTTGGTGATCGCTCCAGATCCCCTGATCTCTTTGCAGGTGAACCCCCATCAACTCATGGTCCAAACGGGAGGGGTGGGCACCTTCAACGTCTTGATCAATGGCACGTTGGATCATGGAATGGATTGGCGATTCGCGGATGGGGTAGACACTCCCGTTGTCCAGTGGGATGGGACAACTGGGGCGTTCCAGGCACCTTCCTACAGTGGCATGTTCAACCTGATCGCAACCTCCCAGGCTGATCCGAGCAAATCGGATCAGATCGCCATCTCTGTGAACGACGCGGGAAGTCCGGTGGTTTCGTCATTCAGTGCGACGCCTGCCCAGATCCGAGCTGGGCAATCCACGACGCTCTCTTGGGCGGCGCCAGGCGCAACCAAACTCACCATCAATGGACTGGATGTGACCAACCAATCCAGCCTGGTGGTCAGCCCCTTGTTCTCGCGAGATTACGTTCTTATCGCCACAAATGGTCAGGGCTCGGCTTATGCACAGGCCCATGTCGACGTGCTGGCCCCCACGATTTTGAGTTTCTCTCCTGATTCCTACCGCGTCCCCATTGATGGGACGGTCACTCTAACGGCCAATTTCACGAATGGCACGGGGCAGATCGACCAGGGGGTCGGCGCGGTGGCCAGTGGTATTCCAATCCGGGTGAAGCCGAATGGAAATACCACCTATACGCTCACCGTGACCAATGATCTGGGTGTCGGCACTAGCGGAACTGTAGCCATCCAGGTGACTGTGCCGGGACAGATCACGACCGGTGGCAGCATGGCCATCAACTCGCAATACTACGATTTTCAGTCCGCGCAACTTTACAACGGACACGTGCTTTCCTTCTTCGGCCAATCGGACCGATCCAATCTCTATGATCCTGTGCACGCGATCTCGGGCATTGGTGCCGGTGTCCCAAGTCCGACTGCTTCCGGTGGGAGGAGATACCCTTCATTCACGCTCATGGCGGATGGCCGACTCCTCTTAGGTGGGGGATTTCCGAACAGCTTCGGGATGACTGCTGCGTCGGACTGGGCCATCTACGATTCCGCTACCAACACCTTCACCTCCATAACGGGCCCACCGGCTGACAGGCACACGCTTGTCACGCTACTCGATGGGCGGGTGTTACTCGCCGGCGGTATCAATGGTTCCACGAGCGATAGCCATCCTGCATTTCCATCCGGGTCCTACGTTTTCGACCCCACCCAGGTGGATGGGGGTTCAGGTCAATGGAAGGCGGTGACCGGTGATACCAACATCGCTTGGCGCACCGGTGAAGCAACGCTGCTGGCAGACGGCCGCGTGCTCTTATCAGGGGGTTCGACCTGCACGGGAATAGGGGCTTGGTCCAACGATCACCTCGTCGGGTTGTTCGATCCAACGCAGAACAGCATTTCGATCATTGGAAAGTTGGACGCTTCTTTCTACCCTTCTTGGCCCGACCTGGATGCTTCCTCTGGCATGAGTACCTGCCAATTCGCCTTGCCAAATGGGAAGGTGCTGTTCATGGGCCAAGCTGGTAGTTCTTCGATGTACTCGTGGGTGTTTCCCGCTGCAATCTTCGACCCGATTACCAACACATTGACCCGCCTCCAAGGGCCTCGCTTCCCGAGGTGCAACCTATATCAACCCCATCTGTTGCCGAACGGGCTGATCCTGTTCCAGGGGAGCGGGTCAGACGGCTCTGATTCCTGTGTCTATGATACGGCCCTCAACGCCTTCTATTCACTGGCGACCATACCCGACTATTCAGACTGGTACCAGACCCAGCAGTCCGTTCTGCTCCAGGACGGCCGGATCTTCTGGCCGGGCCTTTCGACCTATGACTATGCTTCGGGCAACTACCTGCCCGGGACCGTCCATCTCTTCACGTATCCCTTTGATCTGACGATCACGCCCGGGTCTGCCTCCACTAATGTTGGGATTCCGATCCAGTTCAAGGCGACGACAAAGGACGGTGGTGGAGTGGTTTGGTCGTCGGACGGGGGGACGATCGACCCTGCAAGCGGAGTTTTTGTCGCCCAGGACCCGAGGATCTACTACATCACCGCGACGGATGGCGCCGGACACATCGCCCATGCCCAGGTCAGGGTATTGCCAGTCCCAACCCTCTACATGACACCAACCGCAGTCACGCTGGACCCTGGGGGGATTTTCTCCTTCCATGCTTACCTCTCCAATACCCCGGTCCAGGCTGTGACATGGACCGTTGTCGAGGGGGCTGCTGGAGGGACGATCAACGATGAAGGGCTCTACGTGGCGCCGGCCGCGGTTGGAACCTTCCACGTCATGGCCTCAAGCATGGTCTTCCCTCAGGTCACGGCCGTAGCCACGGTGACTGTCCAGCAACCGACGGGCACTGTACAAGGCCTCCAAGTCCTCCCGCAAACGGCCACAATGTACCCAGGCGGGCACGCGGCCTTCAAGGCCGCGGTATCGACCTCATCAGGGCCATCCACAGACGTGACTTGGCAGGTCTTCGAAGGGGATGCCGGCGGAACGGTCCAGCCAGATCTCATCGGGTATGCCCGATATACGGCCCCATCGACACCCGGCACCTACCACCTCCTCGCCATCAGCAAGGTCGACAGCACCGTGATGGGGATGGCTATCCTGATGGTGGTTTCTGCGGACGCTTCTTCAGGGGGCTCGGGCGGAACGCTGCCTTCAACTCCAGTTAGCGTGACCCTGTCCCCACGAACTGCGGATATCCAAGCCGGGTCCTACCAGAGCCTGATGGCCACCGTTGATGGCCCCGACAATACCGCTGTGACCTGGAAAGTCGATGATGGCTCGGGGAATGCTGTTGCGGCCTTCGCTCAGGTGGATCAGAACGGGGTATTCGTTGCTTCCAAGGCAGGTACCTACGTAGTGACGGCTACCAGCGCAGCCGATGCCACCGCGAGCGACTTTGCGAGCATCAAGGTATCCAGCAGTCTCCAGGCCTTGAACCCCGTCCAGGTTCCAATCGCACAGGGGTATCAAGGATACTCAGTGACCGCGTTGAAGGATGGTCGAATTCTCGTCGCCGGTGGTGAGGTTGACAACGCGAATGGTGCCGCCGTCAGCGTATCGGGTTCAGCCTACTTGTATGATCCGGTTGCTAAAACATTCACTCCGACAGGAAGCATGATTCAACCAAGGTCCTTCCAGAAGGCGGTGCTTCTGGATGATGGCCGAGTCCTGATCACGGATGGCGCAAGCTTCTACGCCTGCCCGGGTGATCCGACCGGCGCACTCGGGAAATGTTCGCAGTATCCTCCCTCGTTTCATCTGGTGCCCTGGGCTGAGATCTACGATCCAAGCACGGGCACCTTCCAGGCTCTTCCGATGAATGGCCGCAGTCCCTCGGAATTCCAGGGACCTGGCCTGATGAACGACTCTCACTACGGTGGACAGATCTTGAAGATGTCTAACGGCAAGGTCATGGTTTGGGGCGGGTGGGGCGACTTCATGCACAGCTCCTACACCGAAGGTAGTGGTTGGGGATGGGACTACCGCATCACCACCATTCCGGACTTTTTTGATCCAGCCGCCAATCTCTTTGCACTGACTCCAGATCAAGACATTCCGAATGCCCCCTTGGGGAAGCCTTTCGCCGCGCTCGCCAACCTTTCGGATGGGCGCGTATTGATCACGGGAGGTCTGAGCCCTGAAGTGCCTACACCAGGTCAAGTTACAGGGCCGCCTGCGGCTGACAGGGGTACCCAGATCTTCAATCCCAATGCAGGCACCTATTCGCCTGGACCGTCTCTGGCCACTCCTAGATGTGATCACACGGCAACCACGCTGAGCGATGGTCGGATCCTGATCGTGGGTGGGGCCGTGAGATTCGATAGTTCGATGTATGTTGCTGGCTTCAACCCTCGCCCCGGTTATTCCTGGCAGGACACACCGACTGCCGAGATCTACGATCCGACCACCGGGGCCACCACCCCAACAGGTAGCCTGAATGAGTCACGTGCCGGCCATGCAGCAATCTTGCTGCCAACCGGACAAGTGCTCATCGTGGGGGGGTGGCATTATCTGGGAAATGGGCAGCATTCCTTCCCACAAACGACTGAGCTATACGACCCAGATACAGGAACGTTCTCTGTCATGGATCACCTCGACTACGGCTTGAGTGAACCCAAGCTCGCGCTTCTTCAAGATGGAAGCGTGTTTGTGGCTGGGCAGGTGCAGGCTCCGATGGAGTCTCCAGTGGTCATCGCACAAGCACGGACAGCAGGGGCGAATGGGTCTATTCCTGCCGCAGCGACAAATTCATCTGTGACAACCGGTACCACCGTATTTGGCGTGATGAATTCCTCTTGGCGGGTTTGGCCACCAGAACCTGAAGAGGCTTCCTTGAAGTCAGTCACGACTACTCCAGCGGGGGACAAGATCCCATATCCAGATGTAACTCAAATCGCTGGAAGCCCAAACTTGACTGTACCGGCCAGTACAAGGATCAGCATTCCACTGCCTGTTAATGCTGACCAAACACCTGGAACTCAGAACCTTTGGGCAGGTGTGAATAGACGCCAACGATATTTCATTTTAAAGATTCAAAAGCCTTCAAAAAATTATGAAATCACTGGTGTAACTGTGACGATCCAAGCTGGAGGCCAAACTCAAGATGTACTTGTTAACGAGCCTATTAAGTTTGGGTTAGGTAATGGATTTGATGGCGCTGAGCAAGTTCTCCCACCTGAAACTATTCCGCTGCAAGAACCTGAAATTCAGCTAGATGCACTTTTTCCTGAAGATCAGTTTTCGTTACATGATTGGGACCAAGAGAAGACCTTTGAATCATCTCTGAAGCAATGGGTTCAGCAAGGAGCATGGCGGCCTGTTGATATTGTCACTCGTAATTCTCAACGAAATGACCTGATTGAGTACTATCGGGTTCGTGTGACCTTCGATGCAAACCGGCCATCAACCATCAACTACGGCGTGGTTGGAGGCGCTATTGTTTCGCCCCCATCGGATACAGTGACCTATAAATTCAAGCTTCATTACAGGTTTCTAGGGTTACCTATTTCTCAACCATTTGAAATTCCAGTGGGACACCCACGTGTACAAGCAGAATGGTCAGCTGCTCAGTTTTTCAGAAATAGTTGGTTCGGGAGTTGGAACAATGATAAATGGGTCAACAAGGCAATCTTTGATTGGCTGTCAGATCCGAACCATCGAAACCCCCTTGGACCCGTGAACGACATCACGCTAGAACACGGAAGAAATACCGGACATGGCGGGGAGCATTTCACCGGAGACCGGATCGACATGTTCCATCCTGGATACCAAGCTTTCACGGGTTCAGATTCCCCAGGTGTGACGGGTGCAAATTTTAGAGACCAGTACTTAATCCACTACCTGCAAATTGCCCGAAAAGACTACCCAGACCCGAAGACAACCTCCGCGCAGGCAAATCAACTCCTCAGTAATTGGGTCAGTATGGCGCGGGCTCGATTGAAACAAATTATAGATACCGTACCGGCGAACACACGCACCAAAGCAATGATTTATATGGTTACGGATTCTAGCTCAACTGGAACCGAACTCTACTGTGATGGTTATCAGCTGTACCAGTTGCTGACTCAAGGAAGCTGTGATGCCTATGAGCGGCAAGATTCACAAGGTAATACTGTTACAGCGAATGCGATAACTCTAGTGGGGGTTGGCCCATGGAGTGATTCATATATTCAGCGGTTCTACTCGTGGCACACCACAAATCACACTGATCATTTGCATCTAAGAATTGCTCCCTGAAACGATTTTCGGTCGATTGATTTGGAGAAACAAAATGCTCGTAGCTCTTAAGCTCACTTTTGTTTTCGTGATTCCAACACTTGCTTTCGCTCAGGCCTCAATTGTCCAGGAGCCTAAGCCACCTTTCTTGCAGAAAGCCATTGCGAAAGGCATGAATGGAGATCTCTTCGACCGAATTAAGGCCAACGAAAGGGCTCGGTTCCTTCATCTGCCTCCCCCATTTCCCATGGAGAAATCGACTGTCATAGATTTTATGAAAAAGAGGGCCAATGGGGAGGATTCGCGTGCTATCGCCTACCTCGGAATGGAAGAGGTTGAAAATTATGGAAACCCTAGAATCCGTGAACATGGTAAAGAACTGATCAAACAAGCTGCTGGGCTAGGATCCACGGAATCGCAGTTGGCCTGGGCCCATATTGTCTGGCTGGATCAGAAGGATTCCAAGGAAGCTGGGTACTGGTGGAATAAGGCTTACGAAGTCATCGAGAAACAGGCACAAGAAGGTGATCTCGATTCCATGTTTAAGATGGGGAATTACACGAGACCACCTGGGGCTACGAGCGACACTCAGAGAGCCTTTTCGCAAGATTCAACACGTGCATGGCTTCGGAAAGCTGCGGAAAATGGGCACATCGAAGCCGCAAGTATGCTTGGCCATGTCCTAGATCTGACTGCAAGAACCGAAGCAGAGCAGCGCGAAGGGTGGAAATGGATGAATGCAGCTGCTGAGGCCGGAGACGCCAGTTCTATGGTTGACCTTGGCCGACGCTACGCAAGGCCCGAAAAAGGAAAGACGAAGTTTACTTTCGTTCCATACGATCCAGCCAAGGCTTGGCAGTGGTGGGACAAGGCAATTGCACGAATTGGAAAACAGGAAGTCATGGAACTCCTTGAGGACCTTCAGGAAAGCGGCCAACTACCACCGCGCCCTACTGGTTTACCCCCGTTTTGAGAATCCGTGAAAATTTCCGTGCCTGTGTTCGAGAGAAGACCTCTCCCGCTTTTAGGCAGTTCCAGAAAAGGGCCTCACGGCCCTTTTCTGTTATTCCTTCCCTGCCGGTTGTCCCGGTCGTGAGCCTCCCCGTCATCGCGGGGGCTCATGGCCGGGCGCAAGCGATCCGCTGGATTGTGCGGTCTTTGGTGCATAGATGCGTCGAATCCTTCCACGGACACCCCGCGATCCGGGAGCGTGCCAGGTGCATTTCCTGGCACGATGCCGGAGGGGTGGTCCGGTTCGGTGTGCTCAAGATGTCTTCCTTTTGCTCATTTCTGGTCAGTGGTCAATGGGGCTAAAGGGAAACAAGAGCGCTCGAAGCGTGTCCACTGGTTTCCCATTTCGACGCGCAATGGATGCGTTTCTGAGATGGTATTGCGGACCAAAGACCGCCCCAGATAGGGGATGGGCGTAGGGTGCCTCTTTCCTTTTCTCCAAATGACTCTTTTGGGCTGACCCTGAAGCTGGCCATCTCGGAACCATCACCCGAGCCACCACCCCTGACCCTGGAATGCCGAACCCATTCCCCCGAGGCTGAGCCTTTCCGAAGACCTCCCCCCCTTACCGCGAAGGTGCCTCGGAGGCGTTTCCCTTTCTCGGTTGACGATGACCCCAGCCGGACACCCTCCGCATTTCCTGGTGGGCTTCCAGGCCATTTCCGGGACGACCGGGGGACCTAGCCAAACCCAAAGAGAAATCCCCTGTCGGGTACGAACATCATACTTTCCAGTTCGGAAAGTCTTTCACCCCCCCCCCACGGCGTCATGCCGCTCGCAGGGGAGGAAGAGGTTTCCTGGCTGGGACCGGCCAGGAGTTCCGGGTGGGAGGTGATCCCTATTCTGGTCGCCAAGACCTCCCGAGCTTTCCCCCAGCCCCGGCTTTCCCCGGACCCCAGAGGCCGGAGGGTGCCCCCCAGGAGGAAGGAAGGGGAGGTCACTTCGTGGTCACGATGCCAAGCGCCCAACGCCGTCCATCGCCTGAGGGGTGGCGAGGTGGTGGCCGTCCTCGGCGTCGGTCGGCCGACGGCGCGGATTCGATAAGACTGTTTATCAAACCTGCCCCACTGCGTGGGGTGCCGCCGTCGGCCTAGACATAACGGGTTCGTTATATCTCCCGCTGCGGAGGGCTTTCGGTTCCTACTGAGCGCTGCACCGCGTTGGGCTTGGGTAAAGCAGCAAGCCCAGCGTACAAAGGCCACGGCGTGGACCCAGGGCGCAGCGCAGTCCTGATCAGTCGCACCCGCAAGCTCAGCACGATGCTCAAACGAGATCTACGACGATGAGCCGTCATCAAACCAGACCTGGGCCACCTGAAGAGCGACGGACTTCTCGGACGGAACTTTCTCAAGGGAGTGATCGGAGACGCGCAGAATGTCATCCTTTGCGGTGCTGGGCACAACATGAGGAAGATACTGGCCCATCTCAGGGCCCTTTTGCGCCTTCTTATAGGCGAGTCCAGGAAGGCGCTGGAGGCTCTCATCGCCCTGCCCGAATCCGACTCGACCCCTCAGCAGGCCATCGCGGCAGCTTGATCGCCAGTTCGGGTTTTTTCAGCACCGACTAACTTGGGGGGCTTTTTCGTGGTTACGCCAACCGTGCGTTTTACGTCCTCCCCGATTTCGGTACCACCCAGAAAGTTAGAATTGGGTGGTTTTGACTCGCCCCGCTTCCTACTTCCTGGGCTTCTCGAGGGCCTTGCTGTGCTTGAAGGAGCCCAGCAGGAGGTTGGGGCCCTGGTCGGCGATGCCGGCGTCCAGGGTCTCGCTGCCGAGGTAGAACTGGTTCTGCAGATAGGAGATGGGGGGGGCGCCGAGTTCGGGGAGGCTGCGAAGGACGGCGAAGGCCAGGTGGACGAAGGCCTCGATGCCCTGGTAGTGGAGGGCCGCCGTCCGGTCCAGGAGGAGGTTGTCCTCGTACTTGTTCAGGTGGCGGGAGTAGTAGATGACCTTGCCGTCGAAGGAAAGGTGGGACTCGTCGGTGGCGATGGTGTAGACCTTGCCCTTGTCGGTGACCTCGAACCGGAAGGCCGCTCCCCGCTTGAAGGCCGCCATCAGGCTCTGGAACTTGGGGTGGTTGAGGTAGGCGGTGCCGTAGTTGACCTTCTTCGCGGCCGGCCGCATCTCGCCGGCCGTGGGGCCGTACATCATGTGGTTGTAGCGCAGGGCCTCGAGGCGCTCCTCGGGCGTCTGCCGTTTCTCTTTTTCCTTCTTGGGGGCTTTTCCGGGGGCGGCTGCCATGGGGGTTCCTCGTCGCGCGTGGTGGACATGAACAGTGTCGCACAGAGCCGCCTTGGCCCTCCGGGCCCGATCGGAACCCCATGGATCCGGGCGTTCTAGAGGGTCTTCTTCATGAACGGCCCGAACAGTTCGCTCGGAAGGGGCACGAAGGTGGTGGTGTTGTGCTCGCTGGCGATCTCGACCATGGTCTGGAGGAACCGCAGCTGCAGCGCGATGGGCTGTTCGGCGATCATGGCCGCGGCCTGCACCATCTTCTCGGCGGCCTGGAATTCCCCCTCGGCGTTGACGACCTTGGCGCGCCGTTCCCGCTCGGCTTCGGCCTGCTTGGCCATGGCGCGCTTCATCCCGTCGGGCAGCACCACGTCGCGCACCTCCACCGTGCTCACCTTCACGCCCCACGGCGCGGTCTGCCGGTCGATGATCTCCTGCAGCTGGATGTTGATCTTCTCCCGGTGGGCCAGCAGCTCGTCCAGCTCCGACTGGCCGAGCACCTTCCGCAGGGTGGTCTGGGCGATCAGGGACGAGGCCTTGAGGAAGTTCTCCACCTTCACCACCGCCGCCGCCGGATCCACCACGCGGAAATAGACCACGGCATCCACCGTCGCGGGCACGTTGTCGCGGGTCATGACCTCCTGCTTGGGCACGTCGATGGTCACCACCCGCAGGTCCATCCGCACCATGCGGTCGATGAAGGGGATGAGGAAGATCAGGCCCGGCCCCCTGGCGCCCTTGAGCTTGCCCCAGCGGAAGATGACGCCCCGCTCGTACTCGCGCAGGATGCGGGCCGCCTGGGGCAGGACGATCGCGCCCAGGACGACGATGATGAAGACCCAGGGGAACAGGGTCGTGAAGAAGGGGTTCATGGCGGTTCCTCCCTGGAAGGGGTGCTCGGTTTGACCTTCAGCGTCAGTCCGTCCCTCGCGACGATCTCGACGCGCTGCCCGGCCTCCACGGGGGTCGGGCTCTCCGCGGTCCAGTACTCGCCTTCGAAGCACACCCGCCCGCCTCCGGCATCGATGCGCTCCAGGGCGACGACCGTCTGGCCGATCATCGTCTCGGCGCCCGTTTTCGCCGGCGCCCGCTGGGCGCGGATCCCCGCCCCGACGATGAAGGTGAAGAAGAGGGCCGTCACCACGGTGGCGGGCAGGATCCACGTCAGGGACAGCCGCAGGAAGGGCTCGCTGCGGTCGAACAGCATGAAGGTCCCGAGGAAGAAGGCCACCATGGCGCCCACGGTGAGGACGCCGTGGGTCGGCGTGAACACGTCGAAGGCGAACAGGGCGATGGCGACCCCGACGAGGGCCAGCCCGGCGAGGTTCATGGGCAGGACGGAGGCGAGGTACAGCAGCAGCACCAGGGCGATCACCCCCGCCACGCCGGGCAGGATGGCGCCGGGGCTGGTCAGCTCGCCGATGAGGCCATACATCACGACCAGCATCAGGATCAGCATGACCTGGGGATGCGCGAAAACCTGGAACGCCTTCTCGCGGGCCGTCATCGGGAGATCGACCGTGGCGGCCCCGGCGGTCCGCAGCGCCTTGCCGTTGACCCTGCGGCCGTCGAGCTGCGCCAGCAGATCGGGCAGGTCCCGGGCGATGAGGTCGATCACGCCCAGTTCCAGGGCCTTGTCGGCGGTGACGGAGGCGCTCTCGCGCACCGAGGCCAGGGCCCAGGCGGTGTTCCGGTGGCGCCTGGCGGCGATGGCCTCGATGTAGCTGGAGGTGAAGTTCTCCAGCTTCCGCTTCATCACGTCGTCCTGCTTGTCGCCGGAGGGCCCGATGCCGACCGGGTGGGCCGCGCCGATGCTGGTGGTCGGCGCCATGGCCGCCACGTCGGCGGCCAGGGTGATGAAGCAGCCCGCGCTGCCGGCCCAGGCCCCCGGGGGCGACACGAACACGACCGTGGGGACGGGCGAATTGAGGAATCCCTGGACGATCTCCTTGGTGGAATCCAGCAGCCCGCCCGGGGTATCCAGCTCGATGACGAGGCACTGGGCGCCCTGGCTCGTCGCCTCCCCCCGGGCCCGGGCCAGGTAGCTCGCGGTGGCCGGCCCGATGGTGCCCTGGACCCGGGCCACATACACGCGCCTGGGCGCCTCGCCGGCCGCCCGGTCCGGCAGGCTGCCCAGCACGGCCAGGGTGAGCGCAAGCGCGACCCAGCCCATCGGTTGGCGGCATCCCGGCATGGGACACCTCGTATGAGGATCCCAACCTACGGTCCTCGGGATCGGAAAACACGCCTTTTTCAATCCGTTCGATAGGGGACCGGCCGGGGGGCTGACCTTCCGGTCTGCCGGTGCCCCGTCCGCAGTAGGGTTCTCCGCGGGAAAGGAGGACCCCCGCCATGCTGAAGAACTTCCCGCTGGCCGAGGTGTACACCCTGCTGGAGCCGGGGCCGGTGGTGCTCCTGGCCACGGCGCACAAGGGGCGTGCCAACGTCATGGCCATGTCCTGGCACATGATGATGGAGTTCACCCCGCCGCTCGTCGGCTGCCTGGTGAGCGGCGCCAACCACAGCTTCGCGGCCCTGCGGAAGACGGGCGAGTGCGTGATCGCCATCCCCGCAGCCGGGCTGGCGTCCAAGGTGGTGGCGGTCGGGAACGCCTCGGGGCGCGATCTCGACAAGTTCGAGGCCTTCGGGCTCACCCCGGAACCGGCGAAGAAGGTGGCCGCGCCGCTGGTGGCCGAGTGCTTCGCCAACCTCGAATGCCGGGTGGTGGATACCCGCCTCGTGCCGAAGTACAACCTCTTCGTCCTGGAGGTGGTCCAGGCCTGGATCGATCCCAAGCAGCGGAAGGCGAAGACCCTGCACCACCATGGCTACGGCACCTTCGTGGTGGACGGCGAGACGATCCGCCTGAAGTCGAAGAAACCCTGATCCCGGATGGTTCCGGGGATCACCGCCCGTAGGTGCCCATCCAGAGGGTCTCGGCCAGAACCTTGCCCCGCTGGGCCGCCTCGACCTGGGCCCGGGTCGCGCCCGCCGGGAGCCCCAGGGGCGCCGAGAGCGCCGTGAGGCGGAAGAAATACCGGTGCGGCTTTCCCGGCGGGGGCGAGGGGCCGTTCCAGCCCAGCCGTCCCCAGCTGTTCTTCCCCTGGTGGGCGCCGCCCGGGAGGTCGGGCGTGCGGGGCTGGTCCTCCGCCAGGGACCGGGCGCTCCCCGGCAGGTCGTAGAGGACCCAGTGGACCCAGATCCCGGCGGGGGCATCGGGGTCGTCCACGATCAGGGCGAAGGCCTGGGTGCCGGCCGGTGGCTCTCCCCACTGGATCACGGGGGACCGGTCCGCCCCGTCCGCCGTGTGAACGCGGGGGATGGCACTTCCGTTGGCAAAGGCGGGAATCCGAAGTTCCATGGAGGCCTCCTTCCCCGGTGCAGTCCCGCCCGGCGTGGCGGCCAGGAGGGTGGAGACCAGGAGCGCGGGGATCATGTCCCCAAGGCTAGGTCCGTGATCAGGCGGGGGCCATGGGCCGGCGCAAGAAAGGGCGTCAGGGCTTGGTGAAGGTCGACACGGTGCCCGAGGGCGTGATGTTCCTCAGGAGGTGGTTGTAGGTATCGGCCACCACCAGATTGCCCGAGGGCGTGGCCGCGATCCCGCAGGGAAGATCGAACAGCGCGCCGGTTCCGCTGCCATCCGCGTTCCCGGAGGCCCCGCCCAGCCCGGCCAGGGTGCTGACGGAGTGATCGGCCAGGATCTTCCGGATGGCATGGTTGTGGGTGTCCGCCACCCAGATATTCCCGGAGGCATCCACGGCGAGGCCCACCGGCCAGTAGAAGGCGGCCAGGGCGCCGGAGCCGTCGGTGTATCCGTGGGTGCCCAGCCCGGCGAGGGTGCTGACCTGGCCGGCCGGCGAGATGGCCCGGATGCAGGAATTCCCGTAGTCGGCCACCACCAGGGTCCCGTCCGCTTCCAGGCCGAGGCCGTCCGGCTGGTCGAAGAGGGCGCTGGCATTCGCACCGTTCAGGAGGCCCGGCTGCCCGGCGGCACCGGCATAGGTGGTCACGGTCCCGTCGGTGGCTACCCGGCGGATGGTGTGGTTTTCCGTGTCGGCGACATAGACCATGCCCGTGCCATCCACGGCGATGCCGAAGGGCGCATCGAAGCGCGCCTGGGCCCCGACACCATCCGCCGACCCCGGCACGCCGGGGGAGCCGGCGAGGGTCGTCACGGTGCCGTCCATCGCGACCCGGCGGAGGGTGTGGTTCCCCGTGTCGGCGACCACCAGGTTCCCGGCGGGATCGAGGGCGAGCCCGCCCGGGTTCCGGAACCGGGCATTGCCGCCCTGTCCGTCGGCGCTGCCCGGCAGGCCGGGGCTCCCGGCCAGCAGGGTCTTCTGGTTCGTGGGGTCCACCTTCCAGATGGTGTGATCGTCCATGTCGGAGACATAGAGGTTGCCGGTGGCATCGGCCACGACCCCGGTGGGGGACTGGAAGGTCAGGGCGGCGAGGACGGTCAGGGTCGCCGGTGCGCTCGTGACGCTGCTCAGGGAGTTGGCCACCGTCACGGTGTAGGTTCCGGAGTCCTGGGGGCCAGGGTTGTAGAGCGTGAGCGTGGATGTTTCGGCCCCCAGGATCGGTTGGCCGTCCTTGGCCCACTGGAACGTCAGGGGCGCTGCGCCGGTGGCGGTGATGGCGAGGCTCACCGGCCGCCCCGTGACGGAGGAGGCGGCCACCGGCTGGATCGTGATGGCGGCGGGGGAACCCGAGGAATTGGGATCGGAATGATGGGAGGAACAGGCGCTGCCGAGCCCGAGGAGCACCATCGCGAGGAGGGAAAGGGGGAGGCGCAGCATTCGCATGATCGATCCGGTGAGATGGAGCGTGGGACTGTTGGGCAGGGGGCTGTGTCCAGGCGGACGCCCCCCGAGTCAGGAACATCACTCGAGAAGAAGACCCCAGGAACCGGACGAGGGTTTAACCGCGACGCTCCGGGAGGAGGATCCCCTTCTTGATGGAGCTACGCTCTGGAAGGTTCCTCGACCGCGGAAAGCCGCCCTGGCTGAAGGGGCGGACTCAGAACTCGAAAGTCGGCCCGCTGAGGGTCTGGGCGTCGAGGATCTGGCCGCTGGCATCGAGGGTGACGAGGCCCTGGGCCTGGCGGGGGGTCATCTGGCCGATCTGCTGGAGGGCCTGGCCGCGCAGCTCGGGGCTGCCGCCCTCGGCGGATTCGAAGAACACGGCGCCCACACGGTAGGTCTGCCTGGCGTCCTGCAGAAGGTGCAGTTCCCGGAGCTGGCGCTCGTCCACGGGGCTGGGCGCGTCCGTCATGAGGCAGCGGGCCTGGGCGGTCTTGGGGAAGGCGATGACTTCGCGGATGTTGTCCACGCCCGCCAGGAGCATCACGAGACGGTCCAGGCCCAGGGCCAGGCCGCCGTGGGGCGGGGCGCCGTAGCTGAGAGCGTCCAGCAGGAAGCCGAACTTGGCCCGCGCCTCGGCCTCGCCGATGCCGATGGCCCGGAACATGCGGCTCTGGGTCTCCGCGTCGTGGATGCGGATGCTGCCGCCACCCACCTCGAAGCCGTTCAGCACCAGGTCGTAGGCCACGGCGCGGCACTTGCCGGGATCCGTCTCGAGCAGGTCCAGGTCGTCGGGATGGGGACTGGTGAAGGGATGGTGGCAGGCCACCCAGCGCCCGGGCTGGCGCTCCTCGCCTTCGCCCCACTCCAGCAGGGGGAAGTCCACCACCCACAGGAAGGCGAAGCGCGACTCGTCGAGGAGGCCGAACTGCCGGGCCAGGCGCAGGCGCAGCTCGCCCAGGACGCGGCTGGTCTGGGCGTCGGTGCCCACGGCGAAGACGGCCAGGCCCTCGCCTGCCACGCCGAGGTGGGCCTTCAGGGCGGCCTCGTCGGCGGGTTCGAGGAACTTCTTGAAGCTGCTGGCGAGCCCGTCCTTGCCCCACTTGGCGTACGGCAGGCCACCGGCGCCGAGCTGCTTCGCGGCCTCCCCCAGCTCGTCCAGCTGCTTGCGGCTCAGGGCTCCCGCGGCCTCGCCGGCGAAGAACAGGGCCCGCACGCGGCGCTGGCGCTGGCTCTCCGCGGCGGCGCGGAAGAGGTTGAAGCCACTGTCGGCGAAGAGGCCGGTGACATCCTGGATCTTCACGGCGCAGCGGAGGTCCGGCTTGTCGGAGCCGTACCACTCCATGGCGTCGCGGTAGGGCAGGCGGGGGAAGGGCGCGGTGACCTCCTTGCCGACGACCTTGGCCAGCTTGACCATGAGGGGCTCGATGACGCCCTGGACGTCCTCCTGGCGCACAAAGCTCATCTCCACGTCCACCTGGGTGAATTCGGGCTGCCGGTCGGCGCGCAGGTCCTCGTCGCGGAAGCAGCGGCAGATCTGGACGTAGCGTTCGAAGCCGCTGACCTGGAGGAGCTGCTTGAAGAGCTGGGGGCTCTGGGGCAGGGCGAAGAACTCCCCGGGATGCACCCGGCTGGGAACCAGGTAGTCTCGGGCCCCCTCCGGCGTGGACTTGGTGAGGATGGGCGTCTCGAACTCGATGAAATCCAGCTCGCGGAAGTGGTTGCGGGTGAGGTTCGCCACCTCGCTCCGCAGCACCATGTTCCGCTGGAGCTGCTCGCGGCGGAGGTCCAGGAAGCGGTAGGTCAGGCGCAGGTCCTCGCCCACGCCCTCGTCCTCCAGAGGGAAGGGCAGGGGCGCGGCGGTGTTGAGGATGCGCAGGCCCGTGAGGCGGATCTCGACATCGCCCGTGGCCAGGTTGGGGTTCTTGCTCTCGCGCTCGGCCACCACGCCCTCGGCGGCCAGGACGAACTCGCTGCGGACGGCCTTGAGCTTGGCCAGCAGCTCGGGGTCGGCCGTTTCCTCATTGGCCACCAGCTGCACCACCCCCCAGCGGTCCCGGAGATCCAGGAAGACCAGAGAACCCAGGTTGCGGACGCGGCGGCACCAGCCCACCAGGCGCACCGTCTGGCCCGCGTGGTCCAGGCGGAGGTCCCCGTTGCGATAAGTGCGTTGGAAGTCGCCGAGCCGGTCGAGTCTCATAGCCTTCCAGGATCGCACCCGGAGGGTCCGGGCTCAAGCCGGGACCGCGGACCTCCGCCGCGCCCTGAACCGGGCCCAGCGGAGGTGGAGCCGGTCCATGTAGAGGTAGATAACGGGGGTGGTGTAGAGGGTCAGGAGCTGGCTGAAGAGGAGGCCGCCGACGATGGCGACGCCCAGGGGGCGGCGCAGCTCGGAACCGGTGCCCATGCCGATGGCCAGGGGCAGGCCCCCCAGCATGGCGGCCATGGTGGTCATGGTAATGGGCCGGAAGCGCAGCAGGCAGGCCTGGAAGATGGCCTTCTCGGGGGCCAGGCCCTCCCGCCGTTCCACCTCGATGGCGAAGTCGATCATCAGGATGGCGTTCTTCTTCACGATGCCGATGAGCAGGATGATCCCGATGATGGCGATGACGCTGAGATCCATCCCGAAGAGGCGCAGGGCCAGCAGGGCCCCCACGCCCGCGCTGGGGATGGTGGAGATGATGGTGAGGGGGTGCAGAAGGCTTTCGTACAGCACCCCCAGCACGATGTAGACCACCAGCACCGCCGCCAGGACGAGCAGGGGCATGTTGGAGAGAGAGGCCTTGAAGGCCTGGGCCGTGCCCATGTAGCTGCCCCGGATGGTGCCCGGCAGGCGGATCTGCTGCTCGGCCTTGTCGATGGCGTCGACCGCCTGGCTGAGGGCCACGCCCACCGGCAGGTTGAAGGAGAGGGTGACGGACGGGAGCTGGCTCTGGTGGTTCACGGACAGGGCGGTCTGCCGCCGCTCGAAGTGGGCGAAGGCGCTGAGGGGCACCAGGGCGCCGGTGGTGGACCGGACGTAGATGGACTTCAGCCCGTCCGGGGTCTGCCAGAAGATGGGGTCCGCCTCCATCACCACGTGGTACTGGTTCAGCTGGGTGTAGGTCGTGGAGACGAAGCGCTGGCCGAAGGCGTCGTAGAGGGTGGCGTCGATGGCCTGGGGGGAGACGCCCAGGCGGGAGGCGGTGGCCCGGTCGATGACGACCGAGGCCTCGAGCCCCTGGTTCTGGAGATCGGAGTTGACGTCCGCCAGCTGGGGGAGGGTCCGGAGCCGCTGGAGGACCTTCGGGGCCCACTCGAACAGTTCCCGGGCGTCATCTCCCTGCAGGGTGTACTGGTACTGGGCGCTGCTGGGCCGGCCGCCGACGCGGAGATCCTGGACGGGCTGCATGTAGAGCGCGGCCCCGGGGATGTGGGAAGTGGTGGCCCGCAGCCGGGCGATGATCCGGTCGGGGGTGTCCTTGCGCTGCTCCACGGGCTTCAGAGAGCAGAAGATCCGGCCCGTGTTGCCCCCGCCCACGAAGCCGGTGACGTTCTCCAGGGCGGGATCCCTCTGGACGATGGCCACGTATTCCCGGAGCAGCCGCTCCATGCCCTGGTAGGAGATGTCCTGGGAGGCCACGATGGAGCCCATGATCCGGCCCGAGTCCTGCTGGGGGAAGAAGCCCTTGGGAATGAAGTAGTAGAGGACGGCCGTGGTGGCCATCGTCGCGAAGAAGACCATGAGGGTCGCGAACGTGTGGCGGAGCACCCACGCCAGCGAGGCCTCGTAGCGTCCCATCACCCACTGGAACACCCGCTCGCTGGCCTGGAAGAGGCGGCCGTGCTTCTCCTCCGAGTGGGGCCGGAGCAGGCGCGAGCACATCATGGGCGTGGTGGTCAGGGAGACCAGCATGGACACCACGATGGCCACGGAGAGGGTGACGGCGAATTCGCGGAAGAGCCGGCCCACGATCCCGCCCATGAGCAGAATGGGGATGAAGACGGCGATGAGGGAGATGCTGATGGAGACCACCGTGAAGCCGATCTCCTTGGCCCCGTGGAGGGCCGCCTCCATGGGCTTCATCCCCCCCTCGAGGTGGCGGGTGATGTTCTCCACCACCACGATGGCGTCGTCCACCACGAAGCCCGTGGCTACGGTGAGGGCCATGAGCGACAGGTTGTCGATGGTGTAGCCCAGGAGGTACATGGCCCCGAAGGTGCCGATGAGGGAGATGGGCACGGCCACGCTGGGAATCAGCGTGGACCGGGGGCTCCGCAGGAAGAGGAACACCACCAGGATGACCAGGATGATGGAGATAGAGAGGGCGAACTGGACGTCCCGGACCGAAGCGCGGATGGTCCGCGTGGTGTCGATGAGGACATCCAGGGTCATGGTGGGGGGCAGCGTCGCCTTCAGCTGGGGCAGGAGCGCCCGGACCTGGTCCACGGTCTGGATGATGTTGGCGTCCGGCTGGCGGAAGATGGGGATGATGATGGCGGGCACGCCGTTGGAGATGCCCAGATTCCGCACGTTCTCCACCGAATCCGTCACCCGCGCCACGTCGGAGAGCCGCAGGGCCGCCCCGTTGCGGTAGGCGAGGATCATGGGCCGGTACTCGGAGGCCGACATGAGCTGGTCCGTGGTGCCCAGGGACCAGGTGTGGCGGACGTTGGCGAGGTCGCCCTTGGGCCGGTTGATGTTGGCGCTGGCGATGGCCAGGCGGACATCCTCCAGGCTCAGGCCATGGCTGTTCAGCACCGCGGGATTCACGTCCACCCGGACGGCGGGCAGGGCGCCGCCCCAGACGAAGACCTGGCCCACGCCCTGCACCTGGGACAGCTTCTGCTGGAGCACCGACGAGGCGAGGTCGTACATCCGCTCCCGGGGAACCACCTGGGAGGTGAGGGACAGCATGAGGATGGGGGCGTCCGCCGGGTTGACCTTGCGATACGAGGGGTTGTTGGGGAGGGCGGAGGGCAGATCGCCCCGGGCGGCATTGATGGCGGCCTGCACGTCGCGGGCCGCCGCATCGATGTTCCGGTTGAGGTCGAACTGCAGGGTGATGTTCGTGGAGCCCAGCGAGCTGGAGGAAGTCATCTCCGTGATTCCGGCGATGCGTCCGAACTGGCGCTCCAGGGGCGTGGCGACGGAGGAGGCCATGGTCTCCGGACTGGCGCCGGGGAGTCCGGCGGAGACCTGGATGGTGGGGAAATCCACCTGGGGCAGGGGCGCCACGGGCAGGAACTGGTAGGCGATGCCCCCCAACATGGCCAGCGCCACGGTCAGCAGCGTGGTGGCGACCGGGCGGCGGATGAAGGGGGCGGAGATGCTCAAGGCTTATCCTGCTTCGGGCGCATCAGGCCTCCTCCGGCACGGGCGCGTCCTCGGCATGGCTTGCGCTCCGTCCCTTGAGGCGGCGGGCGAGGCGGTCGAAGGCCAGGTAGATCACGGGTGTGGTGTAGAGCGTCAGGATCTGGCTGAAGATCAGGCCGCCCACGATCGCGATGCCGAGGGGGCGGCGCAGCTCCGAGCCCACGCCCGTTCCGAGGGCGAGAGGCACGCCGCCCAGGAGCGCGGCCATGGTCGTCATGATGATGGGGCGGAACCGCAGGAGGGCGGCCTGGAAGATGGCCTCCGTCGGGGGCCGGCCTTCCTTGCGTTCCGCGTCCAGGGCGAAGTCGATCATCATGATGGCGTTCTTCTCGACGATGCCGATGAGCAGGATGATGCCGATGAGCGCGATGACGCTGAAGTCCGTGCGGCAGAGCATGAGCGAGAGCAGGGCCCCCACGCCGGCCGAAGGCAGCGTCGAGAGGATCGTGATGGGGTGGATGTAGCTTTCGTACAGCACGCCGAGCAGGATGTAGACCGTCAGGATGGCCGCGAGGATCAGGAACGGCGTGTTGGAGAGGGAGGCTCCGAAGGCCTGGGCGGTGCCCTGGAAGCCTGCCTTGATGCTGGGAGGCAGGTCGATGTCCTGCTTCGCCAGGTTGATGGCCTTCACCGCATCGCCCAGGGACACGCCGGGGGCCAGGTTGAAGGAGATGGTCACGGTGGGGAACTGGCCCTGGTGGTTCACCGCCAGGGGTGCGGTGCCGGTCTCCAGCCGCGTGAAGGCGCTGAGGGGCACCGACCCGCCCGAGGCGGAACGGACGAAGATGTTCTGCAGGTCTTCGGGGTGCCGCTGCAGGCCCGGCGCGGCCTCCAGGACCACGCGGTACTGGTTCAGCTGGGTGAACATGGTGGAGATCTGCCGCTGGCCGAAGGCGTCGTAGAGGGCGTCATCGAGCATCTGGGGCGTGATGCCCAGGCGGGAGGCGGTGGTGCGGTCCAGGACGAGCCGGGCCTGGAGGCCGGAGTTCTGCTGGTCGCTGGCCACGTCCCGCAGTTCCGGGATGGCCTGGAGCCGGTCCACGAACCGGGGCGACCATGCCCCCAGCTCCTTCGGATCGGCGTCCTCCAGGGTGTACTGGTACTGGGTGCGGCTGACGCGGTCCTCCACGGTGAGATCCTGCACCGGCTGCATGTAGAGGCGGATGTCCTTGACCCGGGCCAGCTCGGGCTGGAGCCTCCGGATGACCTCGGTGGCGCTGAGCCCCCGCTCCTCCAGGGGCTTCAGGTTGATCTGGATGCGGCCGCTGTTGAGGGTGGTGTTGGTGCCGTCGATGCCGATGAAGGAGGAGAGGCTCTCCACGGCGGGGTCCTTGAGGATCACCCGGGTGAGCGCCTGTTGGGCCTCGGCCATGGCCGTGAACGACACGGACTGGGGGGCCTCGGAGATGCCCAGGATCACGCCGGTGTCCTGCACCGGGAAGAAGCCCTTGGGGATGGCGAGATAGAGCAGGACCGTGGAGGCCAGGGTGGCGACGGCCACGATCAGGGTGGCCTTCTGGTGGTCGAGCACCCAGCTCAGCGTGCGGCCGTAGAAGGCGATGATGCGCTGGAAGACCCGTTCGGAGGCCACGTAGAAACGGCCCTGCTCCTCGGGCTTCCGGTGGTGGAGGAGCCGCGCGCACATCATCGGCGTGAGAGTCAGGGACACCACGGCCGAGACGAGGATGGTCACGCTGAGGGTCACGGCGAATTCGCGGAACAGGCGGCCCACGATGTCGCCCATGAAGAGCAGCGGGATGAGCACCGCGATGAGGGACACCGTCAGGGAGAGGATGGTGAATCCGATCTGGCCGGAGCCCTTCAGGGCCGCCTCGAGGGGGGGCACACCCTCCTCGATGTACCGCATGATGTTCTCGATCATCACGATGGCGTCGTCCACCACGAAGCCCGTGGAGATGGTCAGGGCCATGAGGGTCAGGTTGTTCAGGCTGTAGCCCAGCAGGTACATCACGCCGAAGGTGCCCACCAGGGACAGGGGCACGGCCACGCTGGGGATGATGGTGGCGGCCAGGGTCCGCAGGAACAGGAAGATCACCATCACCACCAGGGCGATGGTGAGCATCAGCTCGAACTCCACGTCCGCCACCGAGGCGCGGATGGTGGTGGTGCGGTCCGTGAGGATGGACAGCTGGACGGCGGCGGGCAGCGAGGCCTGCAGCTGGGGCAGGAGCTGCTTCACCCGGTCCACCACGGCGATGATGTTGGCTCCGGGTTGGCGCTGGATGTTGAGGATGACGGCGGGGACCTGGTTCATCCAGGCGGCCTGCCGGGCGTTCTCCACGTCGTCCACCACCGTGGCGACGTCCGAGAGCAGGATGGGGGCACCGTTCTTGTAGGCGATGACGAGGGGGCGGTACTGGTCGCTGGTGAGCAGCTGGTCGTTGGCGCCGATGGCGTAGGCCTGACGCTGGCCGTCGAAGCTGCCCTTGGCCTGGTTGACGTTGCTCTGGCCGACAGCGGTGCGGACGTCGCCCATGGTGAGCCCGTACGAGGCCAGGAGGGAGGGGTTGGCCTGGATTCGCACGGCCGGCTTCTGGCCCCCGCTGATGCTGACGAGGCCCACGCCGGGAAGCTGAGAGATCTTCTGGGCCAGCCGGGTGTCGGCGAAGTCCTCGACCTTGGAGAGGGGCAGGGACTTCGACGTGAGCGCCAGGGTCAGGATGGGGGCATCGGCGGGGTTGGTCTTGCTGTAGATGGGCGGGTTCGGGAGGTCCCTGGGCAGGTAGGTCCCGGCGGCGTTCACGGCCGCCTGCACCTGCTGCTCGGCCACGTCGATGTTGAGGTCCAGCACGAACTGGAGGGTGATGATGGAGCTGCCATTCGAGCTGGTGGAGGACATCCGGTTCAGCCCTGGCAGCTGGCCGAACTGCCGCTCCAGGGGGGCCGTGATGGCGGAAGCCATGACATCCGGACTGGCGCCGGGGTAGAAGGTCACCACCTGGATGGTGGGGTAGTCCACCTGGGGCAGGGCCGACACGGGCAGCTGCCGGAAGGCCAGGGCGCCCACGAGGAGCAGGCCCGCCATCAGGAGGGACGTGGCGATGGGCCGGAGGATGAACGGGCGGGATGGATTCATCAGATCGCCGCGATCACTGTTTGGCCTTGCCGTTTCCCGGGGCCTCAGGCTTGGCGACGCTCACCTTGCTGCCGGGCCGCAGCTTCTCCAGGCCGTCCGTGACCACCACCTCGCCCGCCTTGAGTCCGGCGCGGAGAGCCGTGTTGTCCCCCTCGGTGGCCTGGAGTTCGACGGTCCGCATGTCCACCGTGCCGTCGGCCTTCACCACGTAGACGAAGGCCCCCTGGGGGCTTTGCTGGATGGCGGCCGTGGGGACGATGACGGTGTCCTTGAGGGTGTCCACGAGGAGCCGGGCGTTCACGAACTGGTTGGGGAAGAGGGCCGAATCGTCGTTGGAGAAGCGGGCCTTCAGGCGGACGGTGCCGGTCCCGGGGTCCACCTGGTTGTCGATGGCCTCCAGCTCCCCCTTGGCCAGCCGGTTCTTCAGATCGCGGTCGTAGGCCTCCACGGGCAGGCGGCTGTTCCTGCGGCTCTGCGCCATCACCCGCTGGATGCTGTCCGCCGGGACCGTGAACACCACGTTGATGGGCTTCACGGGGGCGATGACAGCCAAGCCGGTGGCGTCGCTGGCGCGCACCATGTTGCCCGGGTCCACCAGGCGCAGACCCACCCGCCCGGAGATGGGTGCGGTGATATGGCTGTAGACCAGGTTCAGCTTGGCGCTCTCCACCTGGGCCTGGTCGGCCTTCAGGGCCGCCTCGTTCTGGTTCACCTGGGAGGTCTGGGCGTCCAGCTGCTGCTGGGAGAGGATCCCCTGGCGGGCCAGATCGCGGAAGCGGGCCAGATCCATGGCCGCGTTCCTGGCGGCGGCCTGGTCCTTGGCGAACTGGCCCTCGGCCTGCATGAGCTGCACCTGGAAGGGGCGAGGGTCGATCTGGGCCAGCAGGTCGCCCTGGCGGACCTGCTGGCCCTCGGTGAAGGCCACGCGGATCAGCTGGCCGTCCACGCGGCTGCGCACGGTGACGGTGTTGAGGGCCGTGACGGTGCCGAGGCCCGTGAGGGTCAAGGGCATGTCCCCGGTCCGGGCGGTGGCCACGAGCACGGGAACCGGCCGCTGGGCCGCGGCCTTGCCGGCGGCCTCTCCGCCTTTCCCCCCCCGGGAGAGGAGGACCCAGGCCACGATGACGAGGAGTCCGAGGCCGATGAACCAGAGCCACCGGCGCCGGGGGGCGGCGGATGGGCCTTCGAGGGTGAGGGGGGAATCGGTCTGGAAGGAATCCATGGGGGGTCCAGTGCTGGAGGGGCGGAGAAGCCGGGCGGAGGGACCGCGCCCAAGGGACGCGACTATCGCATTTTGAGGTATGACCCGCGACCTGTCATCGGGGTTGAGGGGGAATCGGTGAGAAAGATCCGGCCGGAGACGGCTCCGGTGGAGCGAAGGTCAGGAGGCAGCCTTCACCCGCCCGGGCCCCTTGCCGCTGGCGACGGCGAAGAGGGTTTCCCAGGTGACGAAGGTCGGCATGGGTTTCCAGTCGGGCCAGGCGGCAGTGTCGAAGCTCGCCGCGAGGGCCTTGGGGTCCATGTCCGGGTGGGCCTTCACATGGGTTTGGACGGCCTTGAGGAGGTCCCGGTAGCGCAGCAGCTCCTTCTTCCCGCACACCGGCCCGTGGCCGGGGATGAGCTTCGTGTCGTCGGGGATCCAGGAGGCCACCCAGGTCACCTGGGCCACCAGGCCATCGAAGTTTCCCCCGTTCTCGGTGTCGATGAAGGGGAGGATGCCGTTGAAGAAGAGGTCGCCCATGTGGAGGACGCGGGCGGCGGGCAGGCCCACCATCACGTCGCCGTCCGTATGACCCGGCCCGGCATGCACCAGGTGAATCTCGGTGCCGTCCAGGTGGAGGTCCAGGCGGGCCTTCTCGGTGGCGTCCTCGGAACCCAGGGCCAACTCGGGCAGCCCTCCGCGCTTCGCGGGTTCAAGTTTCGCCTGTTCCGTCTCCATGCGCTTCAGCACGTTCGTGTGCGCCACGATGGCCGTCACGAGCTTTTCCAGGGACGGGTTGCCGCCCACATGGTCGGGGTGGGCGTGGGTGTTGATGAGGTACTTGATCGGCTTGTCGGTGACGGAGCGCACGGCCGCCAGGAGGCCGGGCACCAGCCGCTCGAACTGGTCGTCGATGAGGACTGCGTGCCGTGCGGTCACGATGAGGCCGATGTTGCCCCCCTGGCCGAAGATGCAATAGGCGTTGTCGGCCAGCTTCTCCACCCGGTGGATCCTGGTGGCGTCCGTGGCCTGGGCGGGAAGCCGGTGGCGGGCATGGGCGGCCAGCGGCGGGGACAGAGCGGCGAGGGCTGCGAGGGCCAGGAAGGCGGGAACGGCTCGCATGGGACCTCCTGACGGGGGAATCGGGGCCTACAGGTTGCTGACCTTGGGGCGCAGGGGCACCCGCCGTGCCTGCTGGGTCCGCTGGGGCCGCGGCAGTTCCCCTGAAAGGGCGTCCAGGTTGGCGATCATCTGGGCCAGGCTCCGGCGCACGACCGCCTGTTCCTCCTCGCCCAGGCCGCTCACCAGGCGCCCGCGGATCTCGTCGGCGATGGCCTCGAGCTCCCGGGTCACCTTGGCGCCCTCGAGGGTGGGACGGATGAGGATCCGCCGACCGTGGGCGGGATCCGGATCGCTGCGCACGAGGCCGCGGTCGCACAGCGTCTTCACCACCCGGCTGGCCGTGGGATCGTCCATCCAGACCTCCTGGGCCAGGGGGTGCAGGGAATGGGGGCCCTTCCGCTGGAGCACCAGCATGATCCAGAACTGCTGGGGGGTGATGCCCAGGGGCGCCAGGCGGGCCCAGACCACCTGCTTGATGCGGCGGCGCGTGGCCGCCACGAGGAAGCCGAGGCCGACCTGCGTGAGGGGAGGGGGGGGTTGTTCTTGCATAAGCAACAAGGTGCGACTGTGGGTCGACCCTGTCAACCGGATCAGGGGGAAATCCCTGTGCCGACGGGAATCGGAATCGGGTTCAACCGCCGTTATTCCAGTCCGCGAGATCCTTCTCCAGGGGGCCGGTGGTGGCGGCCGGCGCTTTCCGGGCCCGGGCCAGGCGGAGCGCCTTCTCCAGGATGGACCGGGCCTCGGACCGCTGACCGGCCTCGTGGAGGAGGCGGGCCTTCACGGCCAGGTTGGTGGGGTTCTCCTGGAGGGCCAGGGACCGGTCCGCCCAGGTGATGGCCTGGCTCAGGGGGACGGTGTGCTGCAGGCCGTATTCCGCGGCCTCGCTGTAGACCCTCCAGTCCCCCGGATGCTGGGCGAACAGCCGCTTCATGCGGGTGGTGACGATGGACTCGACATCCACTTCCACGAGGAAATTCAGCTTCACCTTCTCCCAGCAGAGCTGGACGTAGGCGGTCGAGTCGCTGGTGGGATCCAGCGCGAAGGTGAGCCATTCCGTGAATCCGTTCGTCCTGGGCTTCACGTCGATGCGCAGGACGTCCTGGCGCGGATCGTACTCGAAGGCGCCCCACTGCCGGGCCCGCCGGTTCAGGATCACGGTCCACAGATCGGGCCGGGGGATCATGAAGAGCGAGTAGGTCCCGGCCTTCACCTCGTGATCCTGGATCCGGACGGCATCGCTGAACCGGATGGTCGTCGCCTCGTTGGCGCCGGCCCGCCAGACCTGGCCGTAGGGCACGAGTGAACCCCAGATGGAACGCCCCCGCACCGCGGGCCGGTGGTAGTCGATGGCGATGACGGTCGTGCCAATGGTCTGCTGGACGCTGGCCCAGGGGCTCCGCTGAGGGAAGACGTAGTCCTCGGTCACACTCGTCGGCGGTGCCGCTGGCCCGGGAACCGCCGCGTGGGCGGCGAGGGTCAGGGCCAGGGCAAAGCAGAAGAGGCGCATCGGAACTCCGGATTTTCCCCGATCATAGCGGAAGGCTGGGGATCGTCCGACGGCCTGGGCGCCTTACTTCCCCCGCGCGCCGGGCCGGGCGCGGTGAGCCGAGGGAGCCGCTCCGCTCGGCCGTCCGCCGCCGGAACGACCGCCGCCGGGCCGTCCACCGGTCCGGCCGCCCTGCCGCCCGGTCTGGATGGGCTCGGCGGGGATGCTGGGATCCGGCGCATAGCCGGCGACCACGTCCTTGGGCAGATCCTTGCGCAACAGCTTCTCGATGTCCTTGAGCAGCCGGTGCTCGTCCACGCAGACCAGGGAGAGGGCCTCGCCCTCGCTGCCCGCGCGGCCCGTGCGGCCGATCCGGTGGATGTAGTCCTCGGGCACCTGGGGCAGCTCGTAGTTCACCACGTGGGGGAGCTGGTCGATGTCCAGGCCCCGCGCGGCGATGTCGGTGGCCACCAGGACGCGGACGGCGCCCTTCTTGAAGTCCTCCAGCGCCTTGATGCGCTGGGGCTGGCTCTTGTTGCCGTGGATGGCCATGGAGGAGATGCCATCCTTGTCGAGCTGCTCGGAGAGCCGGTTGGCGCCATGCTTGGTGCGGGTGAAGACCAGCACCTGCTCCAGGCCGCGGCTCTGGATGAGATGGGCGAGCAGGGCCCGCTTGCGCTCGCGGTCCACGGGGTGGACGACCTGACGGACCAGCTCCGCCGCGGTATTGCGCGGGGTGACCTCCACCAGGGCGGGGCTCTTCAGGAACGCGCTGGCCAGCTGCTTGATCTCGTCCGTGAACGTGGCCGAGAAGAGCAGGGTCTGCCGCTGGGTGGGCAGCAGCGAGATGATCTTGCGGATGTCGCGGATGAAGCCCATGTCGAGCATCCGGTCCGCCTCATCAAGGACCACGATCTCGAGCTGGCTGAAGTTGAGGTTGCCCTGCTGCTGGTGGTCCAGCAGGCGGCCCGGGGTGGCCACGAGGATCTCCACGCCGGCGCGCAGGGCCTTGGTCTGGGGGTTGATGTTCACGCCGCCGAAGATGGTGGTGGAGCGCAGGGGGATGTGGCGGCCGTAGGTGCGGACGCTCTCCTCCACCTGCATGGCCAGCTCGCGGGTGGGCGTGAGGATGAGGGCGCGGATGGGGTGGCGCGCGGGCGAGGCCGAGGTGTTGGCGTGGGGCGCCAGCCGCTGCAGCATGGGCAGGGTGAAGCCGGCCGTCTTGCCGGTGCCGGTCTGGGCGCGGCCCATGAGATCCCGGCCTTCCAGCACGATGGGGATGGCCTGGGCCTGGATGGGGGTGGGGTGTTCGTAGCCCTGCTCGCGTACGGCGCGCAGGAGCTCGGGCATCAGCCCGAGGGTATCGAAGGACATGGTCGCTCCTGATAGGGCCCGCCCGCTGAACGTCCGTTCCGGGGGCCCGGTCAGGGCATGAAAGGGATTTCGGACTGAAAAGAGGCGGAGACCGGGGGTCGCCTGCGATCACGAAGGATTTACCTTACCACGGCAGTCAGGATTTGGCCAGGACCCCGCCCAGCCTCAGAAACGGTAGGCGACGCCGGCGGTCAGGCGGTTCATCCGGGCCTCCATGACCCGCTCCAGGGTATCGGCGTCGAGGCGGAGCACCCCCCCCCGGGTGATGTTCACCTGGAGGCCAACGCCCAGGAGCGGTGTTCCGCCGCTCTGGCCGGGGTCGCGGCCATCGGTGACGGTCGTCCAGCCGTTGCTTTCGGACCGGGACTGGGAAGACCAGAACATCCCACCGGTCCTCCCGCCACGGCCACCTTGCGCCCCAGGTGGGACCGAACTCGAGGCCGCCGAGCACCGGCAGGGTGGCGCGGGCGCGCTTTGCCGCGGGGCCGAGCGGCTGGGGGAACCTTCACCCGTCCAGGCCGAAGAAGCTCCGGATGCCCTCCAGGATGCGGCCGTGCTCGGCCCTGAGCCGCCGCTCCCGCTCGGCGGCGTCCAGGGTTTCCTGGAAGGCCAGGAGGCCCATGCGGCGCTCGGCCAGGATCGCGGAGATCCCCTCGGCGATCTCGGGGCGCCGGGCGAGGATGTGCTGGAAGTCGCCCTTCTCGATGCGGAAGCACTCCACCTCGCCCAGGGCCGATACCGTCGTCGACCGCGGAGCCCCCGTCATCACGCCCATCTCCCCGAAGAAGTCCGGGGCCTTGAGAGTCCCCAGGACGCGCTCATCCCCGCCCTCGCCGCGGAGGCGGATCTCCACCTCGCCCCGGACGAGCACGTAGAGCCAGTGCGCGGCAGCCCCCTGCCGGGTGATGACCTCGCCCCGGGTGAAGGGGGCGGGCCGGATGAGGGGGGCGATGCGGGCCTTCTCCTCCGCGGTCATGGGGCCGAACAGCTCGACGCTTTCCAGGGCAGCGATGCGGCGGTCCAGCTCCCGCGTCTCCTTGCGCTGGACGTGTTCGGGATCGTCCTGGGAGAGGAACACCGCGGTCCCGGGCACGGCGAGGGGGATGCCGGCGCGCCGAAGGGCTGCGTAGATTCGCTGGCGCACCAGGGAGCTGGTGGGGTCGTCCTTGGCCAGTTCCGTCAGCCAGTAGCGGACGGCATAGTAGGCGAAGCTGTCCCGGGTGTCCTTGGCGAAGTCGTAGCAGATGCAGTGGGGGGCGGGATCCGCGGCCACGTTGGGGATGGGCGCCTCCTGGAGGGCCCGGTCCACGGCCGCGATGACGTCGCCCGGCGCGTGGCGGAAGTCCACGTTGAAGTAGACCCACATGCGGTGCTGGACCAGCTGACCCTCGCGCTTGCCGAGGATCTGGATGTTCTGCGCGAGCAGCGCCGCGTTGGGCACGATGATCGTGTCCCAGTCCCGGGTCTCCACCTCGGTGTGGCGCCAGCGGATGGCGGTCACGCGGCCCTGCTTCCCGTTCTCCAGCTGCAGCCAGTCGCCCACACGGATGGACTCGTCCAGCTGCAGGGCCACGCCGCCCAGGATGTTGCCCAGGGTGGCCTGGAGCGACAGACCGATCACGGCCGTGACGACGGCCGAGGTGGCGATGAGGCCCGACGGGTTCACGCCCGCATCCCGCAGCACACCCAGGGCCGCCAGCAGGTAGGCCAGGCCCAGGACGAGGTCGGCCACGATGTCGGCCACCCCCAGGCGCAGGCGGGGCAGGAGCAGGTCGAAGAGGGCCAGCCCCGCGAGGTTGATGATCGTGATGTCCCGGAGCAGCTCGGCGACGTAGGCGGCGTCCCGGGCCCGGGACGCCAGGCCCGCGGCGGAGAGCCCGAGGCCCAGGCCCAGGGCCGCGAGCCAGAGGGCATAAGTGCCCAGGGCCCGGCGCACCTTGCGGCGCCGCTGGGGGGCGAACCGTCCCAGCAGGAAGGCCAGCGCCACGATGCCGAGGGCCAGGACCAGCAAATGGAGACCGAGCCGCGGAGCGTAGGGGAGGCCCGCCGGCATCCCGGCCACCTGCAGGAACAGGCAGGCCGGGGGCGGAATGAGCGGAAGGCCGGAGAGGGGGGACATGCCCCGAGCATACTCCCGCGTCCGGGCCCTCCCGGCACCGTTCCGCTAGGATGGGGCCAGACCAGCAGATGATGAGGGGGGTATCAGGATGCAGGAGTCGTCCCGGCCGGGGGGTTTTCCATCGGATCTGGCGGCGGTGCCCGAAGGGGACCGCATCCAGGAGCAGTTCGGCTGGGCCCCGGCGAGCTGGGCCCTGGCCTGCCTCTGCCTGGCCTGGCTGACGCTCTTCCAGCCGGCGAAACTCGGGGGCCCGGAGATCACCCTGGTGGCCGGACTGGGGCTCCTGGCGCTGCTCCTGTTCATCGAGGAGACCCGGCGCCGGAAACGCCCCCGGGTGCTGGTCCGCGCCGGCCACGCCTCCGAGGTCGGCATCTACCGCGACGGCCGGTTCCTGCGCGGCGCGGACATCGGCGAGAGCCTCGTCTTCCTCCGCCATCCCCTCAACACCTGGGGACCGCTGACTCTGCTCGTCGGGGTGATCGCCACGTGCGGGGTGGTCCTGAAGGAGGGCCTCGCCGGTCCGACCCTCGGCGAACGGATTCTTCCGGTGCTTGTCATGGGCTTCGCTGCGAGCCTGGGAACCTCCATGGTCAAGACCCGCCTCCGCTGCGAGGAAGCCATGTTTCCCTACCCGAGCTCGCCAGGGTACGAGCGGGTCCTCGTTCCGAAGGCCGCCATCAGTCGGATCTTCGCCCCCCGGCCCTGAACCGGGCTGGCTACTTCAGCCGTTGGGCCACCTCGCCGAGGGGCCAGGATTCCTGCTCGCCGGTGGCCATGTGCTTGACGGTGACGGTGCTGCCGTCCAGTTCGCCGTCGCCCAGGATGAGGACGGTATGGACGCCCGTGCGGTTGGCGCTGGCCATGGCCTTCTTGAGCGCCCCGCCACGGGTCTCCAGCTGCAGGGCCACGCCCGCGTCCCAGAGCGCCCGGGCCAGCTTGAGGGCCTCGGTGGCGGCGCGGTCCCCCAGGGGGATGAGCAGGGCGGGCGGCGCGAAGGGGGCCTCGCCGCGGACCTGCTGCAGCACCATGGCCAGGCGGTCCAGGCCGATGGCCCAGCCGAAGGCCGGCACCTCGGGTCCGCCCAGCTGCTTCACGAGGCCGTCGTAGCGCCCGCCGCCCAGCAGGGCGCTCTGGGCCCCCAGATCGGAGCTGAGCACCTCGAAGGCCGTGCGGGTGTAGTAGTCCAGGCCCCGCACCAGGCGGGGGTTCTCCTCGAAGGGGATCGCCAGTTCGGTGAGCAGGGCCTTCAGCCTGGCATGGTGCTTCGCCGAGGCCTCGTCCAGGTGGTCGGTGATCACGGGGTGGCCTTCCAGGGCCGCCTGGCACTTCTCGTTCTTGCAGTCCAGGACGCGCAGGGGATTGGTCTCGATGCGGCGGTGGCAGTCCTCGCAGAAGCGGTCGGCCCGCTGGGCGAAGAAGGCCCGAAAGGCCGCGTGGAAGGCGGGCCGGGACTCGGGCGTGCCCACGCTGTTGATGGAGAAGACCAGGTGCTTCAGGCCCAGCTCCGTGAGGAAGCCGTGGAGCATGAGCAGGGATTCGGCCTCGCTCTCGGGCGTGGCCACGCCGAAGCTCTCCGCGCCGATCTGCCAGAACTGGCGGTAGCGGCCCGTCTGCATGCGCTCGTAGCGGAACTGGGGGCCGATGTAATAGAACAGGACCGGGTCATTGGAGCCCAGCAGCTTGTGCTGGATGGCGGCCCGCACCACCCCGGCGGTGTTCTCGGGGCGCATGACCACCTGGCGCCCACCCTTGTCCGTGAACTCGTACATCTCCTTGTTCACGATGTCTGAGCTTTCGCCCACGCTGCGCTTGAAGACGTCCAGCTCCTCCAGGATGGGCGTGCGGATCTCACCGTAGCCATGGCGGCCGAACACGCGCCGGGCGGTATCCTCGATATGCTGGAACCAGCGCAGCTCCGCCCCGAACAGATCCCGCATGCCTTTCACCGACTGGGCCATGATCCGACTCCCGAGCATCCTGCTCGCCACCTTCAGCCTACTGTCTTGGGGCCAGACCCCCAAGCCGGCCCCCCGTCCGGCCGTGCCGCGGCTCAAGATCATGCTGGATCCGGGCCACGGGGGCGAGGACCGGGGCGCCCATGGGCCGAAGGGCCTTTCCGAGAAGGCGGCGGCCCTCCAGATCGCCCGGGCCGTGGGTGCCAAGCTGGAGGCGGCGGGGTTCCAGGTCGCCTTCACCCGGGACGACGACACCTTCATCCCCTTGTGGGACCGGGCGAAGGAGGCCAACGAGCAGGGCGCGGACCTGTTCATCAGCCTCCACCTTAATGCCGCCCGGGCCCGGGCCGCCCGGGGCTCGGAGGTCTACTTCCTGAGCCTGGGGCAGGGGGACGACGACGAGGTGGTGGCTGCCGAGAACGCCGGCGCGGGGGCCTCTCCGGCCCCGGGTCCCGACAGCGTGGTGGCCAGCATCCTGGACGACCTGGCCCAGAAGGCCTTCCTCCAGGATTCGGAGCGCCTCGCCGTGGCCATCCAGAACCAGCTCAACCGGCTGGCGGGCATCAAGGAACGGGGGGTCAAGCAGGCCCCCTTCATCGTCCTGCGGGGCGCCGCCATGCCCGCGGTCCTGGTGGAGACTGCCTTCATCTCCAATCCCAGGGAGGAACAGAAGCTCAAGGACGCCAAGTTCGTGGCCAAGGTGGGGGACGCCATCACCCAGGGCATCCGGCGCTATTTCGCCGCCGGCAACGGCACCGTCCGCAGGCGGGCCGTGGAGGGGCCGAGGTAGGGGCCGAGCCGCCAGCGGAATCAGGCTCCCTGGTTCGAATCCAGGACGACCCACAAGGCAAGGGGGCCGAAGGGCCCCCTTGCCTTGTTGGTGCACCCGACTGGAATCGAACCAGCGACCTTTGGCTTCGGAGGCCAACGCTCTATCCAACTGAGCTACGGGTACTGCGACCCTCCATGATGGCTGTGAAAGGGCTTTCTTTCAAGGTCCGGGAGGAAAAGCAAGGGGCCCGCGGTTGCGGGCCCCTGCTCGTTCACTTGATCTTCTTCTACTTGGTCGAGGGAGTTTCCTTCATCCCCCGGGCCTCGATGAGGGGCTCGACGCTGGGATCCTGGCCACGGAAGGCGCGGTACATCTTGGCCATGTCCTCGGTGCTGCCCTTGGACAGGACCATCTTCCGGAATCGGTCGCCGTTGGCGCGGGTGAGGTCGCCGTGGGTCTTGAACCAGGCGTAGGCATCGTGATCCAGCACTTCGCTCCACAGGTAGGCGTAGTAGCCGGCCGAGTAGCCGCCGGACCAGATGTGGGCGAAGTAGGTGGTGTGGTAGCGGGGCGGCACCTGGGCCAGGTTCACCCCGAAGTGGTCGAGGGCCGCGGTCTCGAAGGACGGCACGTCCTTGGCAGGCGCGTCGGCGGTCTGGGTGTGCCAGGCCATGTCGAGCAGGGCCGAGGCCAGGTACTCGGTCAGGGCGTACCCCTGGTTGAAGGTGCGCGCCTTCTTGATCTTGTCCACGAGGGCCTGGGGCATGGGCTCGCCGGTCTTGTAGTGCTTGGCGTAGTGGGCGAACACCTGGGGCTGGAGGGCCCAGTTCTCGTTGAACTGGGAGGGGAACTCCACGAAGTCGCGGGGCACGTTGGTGCCGGAGAGAAGGGGGTACTTCACGTTCGAGAACATGCCGTGCAGCGCATGGCCGAACTCGTGGAACATGGTGGTCGCGTCATCGAAGCTGATCAGCGCGGGCTGGCCGGCGGCGGGCTTGCTGAAGTTGCAGACGTTGAACACCACGGGCCGGGTGCCCATCAGGCCGGACTGGTCCACGAAGCTGTCCATCCAGGCGCCGCCGGACTTGTTGTCGCGCTTGAAGTAGTCCGCGTAGAAGAGGGCGAGGGGCTTCTTGTCCGCGTCGAAGACCTCGAACACGCGCACGTCCGGATTGTAGACAGGGAGGTCGTGGCGCTCCTTGAAGGTTAGACCGTAGAGCTTGTTGGCGGCGTAGAAGACGCCATCCTGTAGCACCCGGTCCAGCTCGAAGTAGGGCTTGATCTGGGCCTCGTCCAGGTCGAACTCGGCCTTGCGGACCTGCTCGGCGTAGAACTGCCAGTCCCAGGGCGCCAGCTGGAAGCCGCCGCCCTGTTTGTCGATGAGGGCCTGCATCTTGGCGGCCTCGGCCCGGGCCTTGGCCGTGGCAGCGGGCGCCAGGGAGGTCATCAGCTTCTCGGCGGCCTCGGGGGTCTTGGCCATCTGGGTGGACAGGGCGTACGAGGCGTAGTCCGTGAAGCCGAAGAGCCGGGCCTTCTCGGCCCGGAGCTGGCCGAGACGCAGGGCGAGGGCGCGGGTATCGTCGGCGTTGGCCTGGTCGGCGCGGTCCACGGAGGCCTTGAACAGGCGCTCACGGACCGACCGGTCCTGCAGGGAGGCCAGGGCCGGCTGCTGGGTGGTGTTCTGGAGGGGGAGGACGAACTTCCCGTCCAGTCCGCGGCCCTTGGCGGCCGCGGCGGCCGCGTCGATCTCGCCATCGGACAGGCCCTTGAGGCTGGCCCGGTCGGCGACGACCAGGGCGCCGTCCTTGGTGGCGGCCAGCAGGCGGTTCTGGAATTCCGTGGTGAGTTTCGACTCTTCCTGGTTGAGGGCGCGGAGCCTCGTCTGGTCCGCCGCGGCGAGCTGGGCGCCGGCATGGACGAAGTCGCGGTGGTAGCGCTCGACCAGTTCCTGGCCCTCGGGCCCGAGCTTCAGGTGGGCGCGCTGATCGTAGATGGCCTTCACCCGGGCGAAGAGCTTCGCGTTCAGGTAGATCTCGTCGTTGTGGGCCGCCAGCTTCGGGGCCACCTCGGCCTCGATCTTCTGGAGGGCGGGATTGGTGTTCGACTGGGTGATGGCGAAGAACACCTTGGTGGTCCGGGTCAGCAGGGTGCCAGCGCGCTCCATGGCCACCAGGGTGTTCTCGAAGGTGGGGGCGGCGGGATTGCCGGCGATCTTCTGGATCTCCGCCATGTGCGCCTTCATGCCGGCCTCGATGGCGGGCAGGTAGTCGCCGTCCTGGATCTTGTCGAACTGGGGGGCGTGGAAGGGCAGGGGGCTGGGCTTCATGAAAGGGGCTCCGGACGGGGTGCCCGCGGAAGCGAGGGCGCAGGCGCAGAACGCCCAGGCCGAGGGGGTGAGGTGGGAACGGATCCATGGCATGGCGGGGTTTCTCCCTGGAAGGTGATGCGGACGCGACCTGCGCCTGCAGCCTGGTATGACCAAAGCCCCATGCTACCGCTCCCGGGAATCCGGCCGGGGGGTCAGATCCGGAGGGCCTCGGGAATCGGGGACCAATCCCTGGCCTGGAGTCCCGGTCGGAGGGGGCGGAACATGGGGCGGGGCCCCCCGGGGATTCCTCCCCCTCCCCGGCCGGGAGGAGGTTCCAGGGCTCCCCGTCCGGACCCTCCCAGAGCAGGACCCGGGACAGGGCGCAGGCGAGGGCCATCCGGCGGGCGGCCTCGAGGAGGGCGGCGGCCTCTGCCGGTGTCGTGACCTGGAAGAGGGCGAGGGCCAGACCCTGGCGGTGGGGATCGACGGTCCAGAGAGCGAGGCCCCGGCCGGCCTGGGCCCCGCGGGCCGGGGGACCGGGCCGGCCCAGCACCTCGAGGAGGATGCGCTCGCGCTCCACCTGCCAGGCGAGCTGGGCACCGGAGGGGCGGATGGCGAAGGCCCGCTCGGGCCAGGCGAGATCCGCCAGGACGGCGGCGAGATCGGCTTCGGGCAGGAGGGCATCGACCCCCTGGCCCGGATCCCCGGCCCGGGCCGCAAAGGCCAGGGTGCGGAGCGGGCGGTCCTGGAATCCGGCGCGCAGGTAGGGGCCCGCCCCGGCCTCCGTGAAGAGAACGCAGGCCTGGGCCCCCGGATCCGAGGCGACCAGATGCCCGGCCAGGTGGTCCAGGAGCGTGGAGGCCAGGCCATGCCCCCGCAGGGCGGGCTCGGTGAACACGCTGCCGAGGCCGTACGAGTGCCCGGCGGTTGCGCCGAGGCGGCTGTCCATGCGGTAGGCCTGGCAGGAAGCCAGGGGCCCGCCTTCGTCCGAGCAGAGGATCCAGGTGACCATGGAAGTCCGGGACCAGGGGTGGTTCCGCAGGCGCAGGACGAGGGCCTGGTAGGCCTCGAGGGGCAACGCGCCGCCCCAGGCCGCCCAGGTGGCGCGGTCCCGCTCGCGCTCCATCGCCTCCGTGGCCTGGACCAGTCGCATCGTGGTGTCCCGGCTCAGGGTAGCGGGGAGACTGCGTGACGCAAGGGGCCGCGAACTCCCTGTGACCTTCCTGGGAATTCCTGGACACCGCGGGGATCGGGCGCCCCCCTGGGATACCCTTGGGTCCACCTCCGGGAGGTCCATGCGCCGACCCTTCGCCATCACCGTCACCTCGGTCTCCTTCCTGCTCGTGCACCTCGCCTGCCTGGCCGCGGTCTGGCTGGCCTTCTCCTGGAAGCTGGTGGCGCTCTGCCTGGCGATGTATCTGGTGCGGATGTTCGCCGTGACGGCGGGCTACCACCGCTACTTCAGCCACCGCAGCTACCGCCTGGGGCGCGTCAGCCAGTTCCTGCTGGCCTTCGCCGCGCAGACCTCCGCCCAGAAGGGCGTCCTCTGGTGGGCCGCGAACCACCGGCACCACCACCGTCACTCGGACACGGTCGAGGATCTCCATTCCCCCGTCGCCCAGGGCTTCTGGTGGGCCCATGTGGGCTGGGTGCTCTCCGACGCCCACGATGCCTACGATGTCAGGGCCATCCAGGACTTCGCGCGGTTCCCCGAACTGCGGTTCCTGGACGCCTACCACTGGATCTGCCCCTGGCTGCTGGGCACCGCCACCTTCGCCTTCGGTCTGGGAACCGGTCTCGGCGGCTGGGAGGCGCTCGTCTGGGGTTTCGTCCTCTCCACGGTGCTGCTCTGGCACGGGACCTTCTGCATCAACTCCCTGACCCACCTCTGGGGCACCCGCCGCTTCGAGACGTCGGACCGCAGCCGCAACAACCTGGTGCTGGCCCTCATCACCCTGGGCGAGGGCTGGCACAACAACCACCACCACTACCAGGCCAGCTGCCGCCAGGGCATCCGCTGGTGGGAGGTGGATCCGACCTACTACGCGCTCAAGGTCCTGAGCTGGGTGCGGATCGTCCGGGACATCCGGCCCTTCCCGGCCGCAGCGGCGGACCAGCGGTGAGCCGGAGGAGGACATGAAGGCGTGGATGAGCCAGCGGGTGGTCGAGCCCTTGCGGGGCCAGGTCAGGCAGGGTCTCAGTCCGGCGGGCCTGGCCTGGAGCCTGGCGGTGGGGCTCGGCCTGGGCACCTTCCCCGTGCTGGGAACCACGACCCTCCTGTGCCTGGGGGCGGGCCTCGCCTTCCGGCTGAACCAGCCGGTCCTGCAGACCGCCAACTACCTGGCCTATCCGTTCCAGCTTGCCCTGTTGGTGCCTCTGGCGAGGCTGGGGGAGTGGATCCTCGGGGCCCCGCACGTGCCCCTTTCCCTGGTGGGCCTGATCGGCTCGGCCCGGGCCGAGCCGATCAGGACGCTGGTGGCCTTCGGCGGCTCCCTTGGGCACGCCTGCCTCGGCTGGCTCGTCGTCATTCCGCCCCTGGTCCTCGCGACGGCCCTGGCGCTCATGCCCCTGTTCCGCACCTTGGCCCGCCTCCGCGGACCCTCCGCCGGGAGTTGATCGCGCAACCCTCCCGTCCTACGGTTGCCTGATACGTCCTTCCGCATCGGAGCCGACCATGGCCGATACGCCCTTTCGCAAGCCCGCCCGCATCCGTCGCCGGTTCCCCTGGGGCTGGCTGGTGCTCGGTGCCCTGGGCGTCCTTGCCGTACTCTTCAGCTGGATCCAGCGGAACGCGCCCGTGAGCCTCTCGGTCACTTCCCCCACGGTTTTCAGGGCCGGGGAGCGGAACCCGCTGGTGACGGCTTCCGGCTACCTGGTGGCGCGCCACCGGGCCACCCTGTCCGCCAAGGTGCCGGGACGCATCGGCTGGCTGGGCGTGGAGGAAGGCAGCCGGGTCCAGAAGGGGCAGATCATCGCCCGGCTGGAGGCCACGGATCTCCAGGCCAGCCGCGACCAGGCCGTGGCGAACCTGAAGCAGGCGGAGGAGGACCTCCAGCGCGGCAAGGCCCTCATCAAGGACGGCATCCTCGACCGGGCCAGCCTCGACCGGCTGCAGAACGTCCGGGACGCCCAGGCGGCGCAGGTCCGCTACCTGGACGCCCAGCTCGAGAACATGGTCCTGCGGGCGCCCTTCTCGGGCACGGTCACCCAGAAGCTCTCCGAGGTGGGCGAGACGGTGAGTCCAGGCAGCGCCGGCGGCGCCAACGCCATCAACGCCATCGCGGTGCTGGCGGACTTCGATTCGCTGGAGGTCGAGGTGGAGGTCAGCGAAGGCGGCATCACCAGGCTGCGGAAGGGCATGCCGGTGGAGATCCGGGTGGATGCCCTGGACGCGGATCCCCAGGCCCGCGTCCTCCAGGGCGTCCTGCGCGAGATCTACCCCACCTCGAACCGCCAGAAGGCCGTGGTGATCGTCCGCGTGGCCTTCAGGACGAAGAACCCCTACCTGATGCCCGACATGGGGGCGAAGGTGACCTTCCTGGGGGAGCCCTACCCGAAGGATGTCCTGATCCTGGGCCGGGAGCAGGTGGTCCGCCGGAACGGGAACGCCTTCGCCTGGGTCCTCCGGGATGGCGCCGCGGCGCTCCAGCCGCTGGTGCTCGGGGGTGAGAACCCCATCGGCTACGAAGTCACCGGCCTGGATCCCAGGACACAGCTCCTGGTGGTGCCCCCGGACCTCAAGCTGGAACCCGGCGCGCGGGTGAAGGTGAAGGCGTGAACAGGGGGCCCCTCATCCGCCTCCAGGGCCTCGCGAAGAGCTACTATCGCGAGACCCTGGAGATCCCGGTGCTCCAGGGCATCGACCTGGAGATCCCCGCCGGGGGCTACTACGCGCTGATGGGTCCCAGCGGCAGCGGCAAGACCACCCTGTTGAACCTCATCGCCGGCATCGACCGGCCCACGGGCGGCGAGCTGGAGGTCTGCGGGTACCACCTGAACGACCTGGATGACGACGACCTCGCGGCGTGGCGTTCCATGCACGTGGGGTTCATCTTCCAGAACTACAACCTGGTGCCGGTGCTGACGGCCTTCGAGAACGTGGAGCTGCCCCTGCTCCTCACGGACCTGGGCCGCGGCGAGCGCCGGGACAAGGTGGAGGAGGCCCTGGCGCTGGTGAACCTCTCGGACCGGATGGTGAACTACCCCCGCCAGCTCTCCGGCGGCCAGGAGCAGCGGGTGGCCGTCGCCCGGGCCATCGTGGGCGACCCGGACCTGCTGGTGGCCGACGAGCCCACGGGCGCGCTGGATGCGAAGAACGCCGAGGAGGTCATGGCCCTCCTGGCGCGGCTGAACCAGGACCTGGGCAAGACCATCGTCATGGTGACCCACGATCCGAAAGCGGCCCATCACGCCCGCTATCAGATCCACCTGGAGAAGGGCGTGCTGGACCGGACGGTCGAAGTGAACCGGTGAGGCCCTGATGCGCTACCTCCGGCTGGTGCTGCGCTCGCTCTTCCGCTCCAAGCGGCGGACGCTGCTGACGGTGCTCTCGCTGGCGGTGTCGGTCTTCCTCATCGCCACCCTCCAGAGCGTCCTGGCCACCCTCGACAGCTTCGCGAACAACCCGAATTCCAGCAACCGCATCGCCGTGCGGCACAAGGTCTCCCTCACCAACATGCTGCCCCTGCGCTACGAGGACTGGCTCCGCCAGCAACCCGACGTGGAGGCGGTGATGGGCCTCCAGTGGTTCGGCGGCGTGTACCAGGATCCCCGCAACTTCTTCGCGAATTTCGCGGCGGAGTCGGAGCCCATCCTCCAGATCTTCAAGGAGGAGATCACCGGCTACTCGGAGGTGGAGTTCCGGGACTTCATCCGGGATCGCAACGGCTGCATCGTGGGCCACGCCCTGGCCCAGAAGTACGGGTGGAAGGTGGGGGACGTCATCACCCTCCAGGGCACGATCTTCCCCATGAACCCGCGCCTCACGATCCGCGGGATCTGGCATTCCAAGCGGTCCTCCGACGAGCAGGCCCTCTATTTCCACTACAAGCTGCTGGAGGAGGGGGTGCCGCGCATGAAGGGGCGCATCGGCACCTTCTGGGTGCGGGCCCGGCATCCGGATGACGTGCCACGCCTCATCGAGCGCATCGACCGCCACTTCCGGAACGACATCGACCCCACTCAGAGCGAGACGGAAAACGCCTTCCAGCTCGAGTTCCTGAAGATGATGGGCGACTACGCCATCATGATCCACTTCATCACCGGGGCGGTGCTCTTCGCGATCCTCATCGTCACGGCCAACACCATGGCCATGGCGATCCGGGAGCGCACCACAGAGATCGCCGTCTTCCGTGCCATGGGCTTCACCAGTCTCCAGGTGCTGGGCATCCTCATGGCCGAGGGCATCCTGCTGGCCCTGATGGGGGGGCTGGTCGGCGTGGGCCTCGCCACCCTCGGGGCGGACGGGATCCGGCTGGCCGTGGGGTCCACCATCCCGTGGCTCTCTGATTTCGGGATCCCGGCCGAGACCCTGATGTACTGCCTGCACCTGACCATGGCCCTCGGGATCCTCTCGACCTTCATCCCCGCCTACCGGGCGACCCGGCGTCCCATCGTCGAGGGACTGAGGAGCCTGTGATGGGTGTGCTCTATGCCATCCTCCTCCCCTACTTGGCCTGGCTCGGGTGGGCTGCGATCCGCTACCCCGTGCCCCTGAGCTACAACTGGCGGAGCCTCTGGCAGCGCAAGGTGGGGACCCTCAGCACCGCCGGGGCCATCGCCGTGGTGGTGGCCATCTTCGTGGTGGTGCTCTCCCTGGCCCAGGGCCTGTCGCGGGCCTTCGTCAGCAGCGGGCGGCCGGACCAGGCCCTCCTCCTCCGCCCCAACTCCCGGGTGGAGCTGAACAGCACCGTGGACCGGGACCAGGCGCGGATCATCAAGTCCTCGCCCCTGCTGGCCCGGGACGCGGAGGGACCCCTGGCCTCCGTGGAATGCATGGTGGTGCGTCTGGTGGACCGGGCCGACGGCGACGGATCCGCCAACGTGGCCGTGCGCGGGCTGGAACCCGCCGGCATCCGCATGCGGGACCAGGTGCGCCTGGTGCGGGGGCGCTGGTTCCGACCGGGCCTTAACGAGCTGGTGGTGCCCCGGAAGATGCTCACCCGGTTCACCGGACTGGAGATTGGTGAGAAGCAGGTTTTCGCCGGCCGGGAGTGGCAGGTGGTGGGCGTCTTCGATGGCGGCGGATCGGCCTTCGACAGCGAGATCTGGACCGATGTGGAGGCCCTGATGCAGGCCTACCGGCGCCTGGCCTTCTCGAGCATCCTGGTGCGCCTCGCCTCCCCGGCCCGGATCCCGGGCTTCGCCCGCATGGTGGACGAGGACAAGCGCCTGAAGCTGGAGGTGAAGGCTGAGCCGGACTACTACGCCGAGCAGACCGAATCCGGCCGTCCCATCCGGGTCCTGGGCAACCTGATCACCGTGATTCTCACCGTGGGGGCGATTTTTGCCGCCATGAACACCATGTACGCTGCCGTGGCCAGCCGGACCCAGGAGATCGGTACCCTCCGGGCCCTGGGCTTCCGGCGCCAGGAGATCCTTGCCAGCTTTCAGTGGGAGGCCCTCATGCTCTGCGGCCTGGGGGGGGTGTTCGGCGTGCTCATCTCCCTCGGGTTCAATGGGATCCAGACCGGGGCCACCAATTTCCAGACCTTCTCCGACGTGAGCTTCGCCTTCACCATCACCCCGGGGCTCATGGTCCAGGGCGTGGCCTTCAGCCTCTTCATGGGGCTGGCGGGGGGGTGGCTGCCGGCTTGGCGGGCCAGCCGCATCCCCTTGACGGAGGCCATGAAGGGGGGTTGAGGCGGCTGGCCGACCCCGGACGCTGCCTGGGCCGTGTCCACTCCCCCTCCAAAGTCGGAGTCGGGCTGGGCCCTTGCGCCGTATCGTCTTGCGAGGCACAATTGAGGGGTCAAAAGGCCTAAACCGGAGGCACTCGTGGACCGTGAACTGTTGAAGGGCAGCACCCCTCTGCTCCTGCTGTCGTTGTTGTCTGAGGCGCCCATGTACGGCTATCAGATCATCGAAACGGTCCGTCAGCGCACCGGAGGCACGTACACCCTCAAGGAGGGCGCCCTGTACCCGGCGCTCCACAAGCTGGAAGCCGCGGAATTCATCGCGTCCTACTGGGAGACTCAGCAGAACGGGCGGGAGCGCCGCTATTACGCCATCCAGCCCGCGGGCGCGGCCTTCCTGAAGGCCAAGAAGAAGGAGTGGAACCAGTTCGTGGACATGGTCGAGGCCTTCGTGGGGCCGAGGGCGTGACGATCCCATGAGCAGGGTCCTCGCCAGCTACCTTGCGGAGGTGGAGACGGGCCTGAGGGGGCTGTCCCGCCGCCGCCGCGGACTGCTGCTTCGCGAACTGGAGGCCCACCTGCTGGACGAGGCGGAAGCCCGCGGCATCGAGGAGGAATCCGGGATGATCGCCCTTCTCGCCGAGAAGGAACGCCCGGGCATCCTGGCCCAGGAGCTGTCCTCCGGGGAAGGGCAGGACGCGAACCATCGCGGGAGCACCGCCCTGATGGCGGGAATGATCATCGGCCTGGCCACGGGGGGCCACCTCTGGTTCGAGGGCTGGCACTGGTTCATCTGCCTGGCTTTCGCGGCCGCCCATGGGTTGGCAGTTGGCGCTGGGTTCTTCTGGGCCCGCCGGCGCTGGGCGCGCATGGGACCCGTGGCGCGCACGGTGGTGGCGGTGCTCATCACGACCCTGCTCTCGATTCCGCTGGGATTCACCAGCACCCACGGGTTCAGGCCCACCCGGCTGCTCTACGGGGGCTACACGGGTTTCCTGCTGGAACACCACGCCCAGGAACGCCCGCTCTGGCAATCGATCGTGGAACCCATCCTGTTCACGGCCTTCATGTTCTTCGTCGAGGTCGTGGTTGTCGGCCGGGTCCGCTTCCACTGGTGGCAGGTCCCCCTGGAGCTGAGCTTCAACGCCACCCTGCTGATCAGCGCCCTGGGGGCCCTCAAGCTCAAGCGGATCCTCTCGGAGCGCTGGGTGCTCACCCCCCAGGAACAGCCTTGATGCCGATCGGGGGGGACCGCCCGGCTCTGCGGGCCTTTGCCCTTGAGTTGCCGGGGATCCGGCGCTAGACTGGCTGTCTTGCGTGGACAAGCCGCGTGCGCGCGCCCCATTCCCGGGGGCATCCGGTCGGTCCCAGGAGGCCAAGATGAAGGAAAAGATGCATCCCGAGCTGCACGACGTGAAGGTCCACTGCGCCTGCGGCAACGAGTTCATGACCCGCTCCACGAAGAAGGAGCTCCGCGTGGAAGTCTGCTCCGCCTGCCACCCGTTCTTCACGGGCAAGCAGCGGCTGATGGATACCGAGGGCCGCGTGGAGAAATTCAACAAAAAGTACGCGAAGAAGGAGGCCGTCGCGGCCGCCGTCGAGACGACCCCCGCCGAGACGACCGAGGCCTAGCTGCCGCATTCCCAAGGACGGGCCGAGTGATCGGCCCGTCCTTTTTTCTTTGATGCCCTCCCGGGGTTCCGGGCTGCGCGCACATCCCCGGACCCCCGCGCCCCATCCCGGCGGAGCCGGTCCGGGGCTTGCACCCCTCCGTGGGACCACCCCGTGGGCTTGTGTGAGGTGATTCATGCTCGACCAGCTTGAAGCCGTCGATGCCCGCTTCCAGGAAGTGGAGGCGCAGCTCCAGGATCCCGCCGTGGTCTCGGACCCCAAGCGGCTGCGCGAGTTGACCAAGCTCCGCGCCGAGCTGGAGCCGGTCGTGCTGGCCTTCCATGGCCAGCGTACCCTCCTGAAGCAGCTCCAGGAGGCCGAGGCCATCCTGGGCGACAAGAGCATGGACGCGGATCTGCGGGAGATGGCCCAGGCCGAGATCCCCGACCTGAAGAGGGCCCTGGCCGAGGGTGACGAGCGGCTCAAGCGGCTGCTCATCCCCAAGGACCCCGCCGACGCCAAGAACGTGATCCTGGAGGTCCGGGCCGGCACCGGGGGCGAAGAAGCGGCCCTCTTCGCCGCGGAGATCTTCCGCATGTACGTGCGCTTCGCCGAGCGGCGCGGATTCAAGGTCACGGTGCTGGACGAGAGCGAGGCCGAGCAGGGCGGCCTGAAGGAAGTGGTAGCCGAGATCCAGGGCGACGGCGCCTACTCGCTGTTCCGTTTTGAATCGGGCGTCCACCGGGTCCAGCGGGTTCCCAAGACCGAGACCCAGGGCCGCATCCACACCTCCGCCTGCACCGTGGCCGTCATGCCCGAGGCCGAGGAGGTGGACATCGACATCCAGCAGAAGGACCTGCGCATCGACACCTTCTGCTCCGGCGGCAAGGGGGGCCAGAGCGTCAACACCACCTACTCCGCGGTGCGGCTGACTCACCTGCCCACGAACACCGTCGTCAGCTGCCAGGACGAGCGCAGCCAGATCAAGAACATGGCCAAGGCCATGACTGTGCTCCGCAGCCGCCTCCTGCAGAAGGCCCAGGACGAGGCCGATGCGGCCCACTCGGCCCTGCGCAAGTCCCAGGTGGGCAGTGGCGACCGGAGCGAGAAGATCCGCACCTACAACTTCCCCCAGGGCCGCGTGACCGACCACCGGGTGGGGGTCACCATCCACCAGATCGACAGCTTCATGTCCGGCCAGATCGAACCCATCATCGAACCCCTCCGCGGCGCCTTCGAGGCGGAGCGGCTGCAGGCGATCGAGGCCTGAAGCTCCGCCGCTGGGTGCTCGCCGCCTTGCGGTTCACACACGCGGCATCTGGAGGCCCGCGATCGGGCGGTCCACTGGACCGCCCTCCCGTTCGCTGGGCCCTTCGGGCGCTGCGCTCACGGAGCGAGTCCCCCCATGTCCGGCCAGATCGAACCCATCATCGAACCCCTCCGTGCCGCCTTCGAGGCGGAGCGGCTGCAGGCGATCGAGGCCTGAAAATGCGAAATCGGGAGGCGGAGCCTCCCGATTTCGATACCGATCGGCTGCAGGCCGATTGCGGGAACGGCTACTTCTTCAGGGTCACCCGCTCGGGGGCGGTGAGGCTGAAGGTCAGGGGCTGGCTGGCGGGGATGCGGATGATGGTGTCCGCGGTTCCGGCGGCCACGGCAGTGCCAGCGGCGGCGCCAATGGCCGCGCCACCCAGGGCGTGGTCGTTCTTGTTCTTATTGTCGGACAGGATGCCGATGAGGGCGCCGAGGGCCGCGCCGCCGCCGATGATCTTGGCGTTCCGCTGGCCCTTGGCCTCGGCCACCATCACATGGGTGTCGGAATCGATGCCCACGCCGCCGACTTCCGTGAGCTTGATGCCCAGGGCGCCCTTGCCACTGCTGAGGCGGCCCGCCGCCGCGCTCTGGGTGACCACGCCGCGGACGCTGGTCCCGGCGCTCCACACGAGCTTGCCGCCCACGAGGACATCGCTGGCGAGGGTGCCATCCCAGGCATCCCCGGCCTGGTCCTTGTCGGTGGACAGGTCACGGGCCAGGGACACCTGAAGCTGGGTGCCGGTGGGGACATCCACCACCACGGGCTTCGGGGCCTCCTTGGCCGCGGGGGAGGATTCCAGCTGGGCAGCGTCCTGCTTCGCGACCTGAGCCCGCTTCTTGGCGTCGGCCACCTGGCGCTCCAGGGCCTTCACCTGGGACCGGGTGACCTGCTTGGCAGTCTCGCCGTCCTCTCCGGTGTGCTTGCCGGCCTTGGCGTCCTCCAGCTCCTTCTGGAGCTGGGCGACCTTGGCATCGGCGGCCTTGGCCGCCTCTTCGGCCTGGATGGCCGCTTCGCTCTTGCGGTTGCAGGCGACGCCGGTGGCCAAGCCGAGAGCCAGGGCGATGGCCAGGGAGATGCGGGGAAGGGCACGGTGCATGGGGTCCTCCTGAAGGCGTGGGAACTTGCCGTATAGTATGGCACCCTGACCCGGGTTCCCCCATGACGAAGCCCAGCCTCAATCCCCGCGGTGAGTCGGTCCTGAAGACCCTCATCGAGACCTACCTCCGAGAGGGGGAGCCGGTCGGTTCGCGCCTCCTGGCGAAGCGCTACCCCGAGCCCCTCTCCAGCGCGACCATCCGGAACGTGCTGTCCGACCTGGAGGACGAGGCGCTGGTGGCCCAGCCCCACACCTCCGCCGGCCGCATCCCCACCGAGCGGGCCTACCGCTACTACGTGGACCGCTGGCTCGATCCCACCCCCCCGGATCCCGTCGCGGAGGCGCGCCTGGCCGAGGCCCTGGACGGCATGGACCTGGATCCCGAGACCTGGGCCCGCCACGCCAGCCGGACGCTCGCCGAGGTCATGGGCGGGGTCTGCGTGGCCCTGCCCCAGGGCCTCTCCCGCAGCCGCCTGGTGCGCCTGGAGTTCGTGCCCGTCGGCCCCGGGCGCCTGGTGGCCGTCTGGGTGGGCAGCCTCGGGGAGGTCGAGCACCGGCTGATGGAGAACCCCTGGAACTACGCGGAGCCGCTGCTGACGGAGCTGGGCAACTATGCCACGGCCCAGTTCGCGGGACTCACCTTCGAGGAGATGCGCGCGCGGCTGCTCGACACGCTCCAGGCCGTGGCCCGGGAGGGCGAATCGCTCCGGGTCCGGCTGCGGGAACTGGCGGCCCGGTGGCCCCAGGAGGATGCCGCCACCGAGGCGCCGGTGGTCGTGTCGGGGCTCGGACGCCTGGGCAACTTCCCCGAGTTCGACGATGTCTCCCGATTCCGGGGGCTGGTGGCGGCCTTCGAGGAGCACGGCCGCCTGGCCCGCCTGCTCAACGCCTTCGCGGAGCGGGCTTCGACGGATGTCCAGCTGCTGCTGGGGTCCGAGAACCCCTACCTCGACCGCATGCCCCTGGCCACCGCCGTGCGCACCATCCACCTGGGGCACGCCGGCTATGTGACCTTCGCGCTGGTGGGGCCGCTCCGGATGGATTACGGCCGGGTCATGGGCGGCCTCCGGTGGTGGTCCGGCCAGATCCGGCGCCGGCAGGCGCTGGCTTGAGGCGTCACCCCGGCTTCTATCTGGCCCTTTTCGTGCATATACTGCTCCGATGAATCCCGAGATGCCCCGCCAGCCCGATCCCCAGCTCGATCCCCATCCGGATCCCAAATCCGGCCTGCGGAGCGAGGCGGAGGATCTCGTCGACCTGAACCTGGACGAGGCGGGGGAGGCGGACCTCCAGGCCCTCGCCGATGAGGCAGCCTCGGAGTACAGGACCCAGGCCCTCCCCGACCTGGATCTGCCCGACCTGGCCGAGCCTGAACCCCGGGGGGCGGAGCGGCGGGTGGACCTGGAGTCGGCCCTCACCGAGGCCGAGATCCAGCTCGAAGAGATGCTGAAGCGCGAAGGCGAGCTCATGGACCAGCAGCGCCGGCTGGCCGCGGACTTCAACAACTTCAGGAACCGCGCCCAGCGGGACATCGCCCTGGCTGTGGAACAGGCGGAGCGCCGCATCCTCCTGGAGATGCTGGCGGTGCTGGACAACTTCGACCGGGGGCTCAGCGCCACCTACCACGATGTCGAGGCCTTCCGGTCCGGCGTCGAGCTGATCCGCAAGCAGTTCCTCGAAGCGCTGCGGCGCCTCAACGTGGAGGTCACACCGCTCCAGGTGGGGGATCCCTTCGATGCGCTGCACGCCGAGGCGCTCACCACCTTCAGTGATCCAGGTCTTCCCGATGGCGCTGTGGCGGCCATCTACGAGCGGGGGTTCAACCTCAAGGGCCAGCTCCTGCGGGCAGCCCGGGTGGTTGTGAATCGCCTTCCGGATACGGAAAAATCCTAGACCAGGCAAGGCCCTGCAGCGGCCCTAGCCCTGGATGGTCAATGGAGAAGTGAGTAGCATGAACCCGACGATCCTGGAGTAAACCCATGGCAGGCAAACTGATCGGCATCGATCTGGGCACGACGAACAGTTGTGTCTGCGTCATGGAAGGCGGAGATCCCCGCGTCATCCCCAACCGTGAAGGCAGCCGCACCACCCCGTCGGTCGTGGCATTCACCGACAAGGGCGATGTCCTGGTGGGCCACATCGCCAAGCGACAGGCGGTCACCAATCCCCAGCGGACCCTCTTTGCCGTCAAGCGGCTCATCGGGCAGCGGTTCCAGACTCCCAAGGTCCAGGAGGCCCTGTCCCGGCTGCCCTTTCCCGTGGTGTCCGCCCCCAACGGCGACGCCTGGCTCCGGGTGGGCGACCGTGACTACGCCCCGCCCGAGGTCGCGGCCATCGTGCTGCGGAACATCAAGGCAGCCGCCGAGGCCTTCCTCCACGAGGAGGTCACGGATGCCGTCATCACGGTGCCTGCCTACTTCGACGACGCCCAGCGCCAGGCCACCAAGGATGCCGGGAAGATCGCCGGCCTGAATGTCCAGCGCATCATCAACGAACCCACGGCCGCGGCTCTGGCGTACGGGTTCAACAAGAAGGGCGTGAAGCAGATCCTGGCCATCTACGACTTTGGCGGGGGCACTTTCGACTTCACCCTGATGGAAATGAACGATGGCGTCTTCGAGGTGCTGGCCACCAGCGGCGACACCTTCCTGGGCGGCGAGGATATCGACCAGGCCATCCAGAACTGGCTCGTCCAGCAGTTCCGCGAGAAGACCGGCATCGACCTCACCACGGACCGCATGGCCCTCCAGCGCCTCAAGGAGGCCAGCGAGAAGGCCAAGTGCGAGCTCTCCACCCTGGACCGCGTGGAGGTCCGTCTCCCCTTCATCGCCCAGGGGCCCAGCGGCCCCCAGCACCTGGAGGCCACCCTCACCCGGGACCAGCTTGAGGCCATGGTGAAGGACCTCGTCGATCAGACGCTCATTCCCATCAAGGATGCCCTGCAGCAGGGCGGCAAGACGCCCAAGGATGTCGACGAGATCATCCTCGTGGGCGGGCAGACCCGCATGCCCCTCGTGCAGCGGCTGGTCCGCGATTTCTTCAGCAAGGAGCCGAACCGCAACATCAACCCCGACGAGGTGGTGGCCACCGGCGCCGCCATCCAGGGCGCCGTCCTCAAGGGCGACATCAAGGACCTGGTGCTGCTGGACGTCACGCCCCTGAGCCTCGGCATCGAGACCCAGGGCGGCGGTTTCGTGAAGATCATCCAGCGCAACGCCACCATCCCCACCCGGGATGCCCGCACCTTCACCACCGTCACCGACAACCAGGCCCGGGTGGAGATCCACGTCCTGCAGGGCGAGCGCGAGCTGGCCGAACACAACAAGAGCCTGGGCCGCTTCGATCTCATCAACCTCCCACCCCTGCCCAAGGGCGTGCCCCAGATCGAGGTCGCCTTCGACATCGACTCCAACGGCATCGTGAAGGTCTCGGCCAGGGATCTGATGACCGGCCTGGAGCAGAGCATGAGCATCCGCCCCAGTTCCGGCCTCTCCGAACTGGAGATCCAGCGCATGATCCGCGAGGCCCTGGCCAACGCCGAGACGGACGTGAAGAAGCGCGATGCCCTCAAGTACATCGCCTCTGCCGAGGGCCTGATCTTCTCCTGCGACAAGAGCTTCGCCGAGTGCGGCAAGTACCTGACGGACGAGCAGCAGGCGATGGTGCGGGACGTGCTCTCCCGGGCCCGCCAGGCCGTGGCCTCCCAGGACAGCGATGCCCTGCGCGGCTGCGAGACCCAGCTTCTGGAGGCCCAGAACCTGCTGACGGATGCCGTCCTGGCCGCCAGCGAAGCCATGATGGCCTCGCTCGAAGGCGAGGGGGATGGGGCGGCGCCGCCGAACTGATCCGGGTTCCAGGGATTGGGTTGGGGGGGCCGGTTCCGCCAGGGCGTGGCCCAAGGCTCCGGTTTCGGGGAGAATGAACCGTTGACTGGGTGACTCCAGGACACGGCTGGGCCGGCGGCTGGATGCCGCACCCAGGACCCCCACCCCAGAACCAAGGACGAACTGCATGAAGCGTGACTACTACGAAGTGCTCGGGGTTCCCCGGGAAGCGGGGACCGACGAGCTGAAGAAGGCCTACCGCAAGCTGGCCCTGGAACTGCATCCCGACCGCAATCCCGGCAACAAGGAGGCGGAGGAGAAGTTCAAGGAGGCCGCCGAGGCCTACAGCGTCCTGTCGGATCCGGACAAGCGGAAGGTCTACGACCAGTTCGGCCATGCCGGCCTGGGCGGGGCAGGCGGCGGCGGCAGCCAGCAGTTCCAGTTCGACCCCAGCCAGTTTGCGGATTTCGAGGACATCCTGGGGAGCTTCTTCGGCGGCGGGATCTTCGGTGACCTCTTCGGGGGTGGGCGGCGGCGGGCCAACGGCGAGGAACGGGGCTCCGACCTGCAATACAACCTGCGCATCAGTTTCAAGGACGCCATCTTCGGCCAGGAGGCCATGGAGCTGTCCGTCCCGCGGCTCGAGGCCTGCGACACCTGCCACGGATCGGGCTGCGAGGCCGGCAGTCGGCCCGAGACCTGTCCCCAGTGCCGGGGCCAGGGCCAGGTGGCCGTGCGCCAGGGCTTCTTCCAGATGCTGGCCCCTTGTCCCCGGTGCGAAGGCCGGGGCCGCTTCATCCCCAAGCCCTGTCGCGCCTGCAGCGGCGAGGGGAGGGTGCACCGCAAGACCAAGGTGAGCTTCAAGATCCCCGCGGGCGTGGATCGGGGCACGCGCCTGCGGCTCCAGGGCCAGGGCGAATCCGGGCGCTTCGGCGGCCGGACCGGGGACCTCTACATCGTGTTCGACGTGACGCCGGATCCGGCCTACGAGCGCGACGGTTCCGACCTGCACCGCCGCCTGGACGTCTCCTGGCCCCTCCTGGTGCTCGGGGGGACCCTGGCCGTGGAGACCCCCTACGGGAGCGACAAGGTGAAGGTGGCCGCCGGCACTCCCGCCGACCACGTGGTCAAGCTGGTGAACGCCGGCGTTCCGCGCCTCCAGGGCGGCGGCCGCGGCGACCTCTACCTGCACCTGCGGGCCGCCGTTCCCAAGTCCCTCACCGCCGAACAGCGGGAGCTGCTGGAACGGCTTCGGCAGAGCCTGGATGGCGGCGCGACTGGCGAGGCCGAGGAGGGCTTCCTGGCCAAGGTCTTCGGCGGCTCCGAGAAGAACGGGAAGAAGAAGCGGAAGTAGGGTCCTCGGGTCCTGAAGGCAGCCTCTCCTACTCCGCCACCACCACCTGCCCCTTGCCGGCGGACTTGGCCTGGAGGAGGGCCTGGTCCGCGCGCTCGATGAGGTGCTCGGCGCCATCCGCATGGGCGGGGAAGGAGGCGATGCCGGCGCTGAGGGACACGGGGACCTGGACTTCGCCGAGGTCCAGCGGGGACTCCCTCAGGACCTGGAGCAGGCGCTCGCCCAGCTTCCGGGCGCCGACGCCCGTGGAACCGGGCATCAGGATGCAGAACTCATCCCCGCCGTACCGGTAGAGCCGGTCGTGGGCGCGGCAGAGCCGCTGGGCGGTCTGGGCCACCCGCTCCAGCATCAGGCTTCCGGCAGGATGGCCGTGGCTGCTGTTCACGGCCTTCAGGTTGTCGACGTCCAGGAAGAGCAGGGCGAGGGACTCGCCCTTGGCGGCGGCGGCGCGCACGGCCCGGGGGAGCTCCGCCTCCAGGCACCGGCGGTTCTGGGCCACGGTGAGATCGTCCTTGAACGAGAGGGCGCGGCTCTCCTCCAGTCGCCAGGCGTTCAGCAGCAGGGGTTCCACGTCCGTGAAGCTGGCCAGGACGGCACCGGGAGCCTCCCGGGGCGCCAGGAGGCGGAGGATGCCGAGCTGTTCCGAGGGGCCCAGCAGGTAGGCCTCCCCGCGGCGCACCAGTTCGGCCGCCTCCTTCCGGGGCAGGGGGGCCTCGGGAAAGCTGCCGTCCCCGGCCTGCTGGTAGAAGACATCGTCCCGGCGCAGCCAGATGGCGCCACCCTTGGCCCCCGAGAGGCGGATGGCGCGGTCCAGGACCAGGCGGAGCAGTTCGTCCAGGGTGGCCAGGTGCAGCATCCGCCGCAGCCAGCCGTCGGTGCCGAGGTCCCGCTGCCGCAGGTGCTCCAGGGCCTCCCGGGCGGCCTCCAGGGAGTGATCCTGCCGCAGGACCCAGCCGGGCCGGAGGTTCAGCACGGCACTGACCTCCTCGGGATCGCCCTCCTGGACCCACCAGAGCAGTTCGGTGCCCTCCATGGGGATGAGGCGCGGATCCGGGCGCTCGGCCACCACCACCACCGTCCCCTTTCCGGAACCGGCGGCGACCTCGTAACCCCAGCGGCCCAGGGCGGCCCGGAGCGCGTCGCCGGCCAGGGAGGGGTGGGGTTCCATCCAGTGGATGCGGGGCATCGAACTACCCGAGAGCCGTTTCCAGGCGGAGGGCCAGGTGGTTGAGGTGCGAGGCGAGCTGATCCAGGGCCGGCAGGGTGTCCTTCTGGCCACGCTCGGCCCGGATCCACTTCTTGAGCAGGATGAGGGCCTGGGGATCGCGGACGCCCAGGCGCTTGGCGGTCTGGATCAGCCGGTGGGAGAGGCGGGTCCGGTCTGGCGCGGCGGCGGACGCCTTGATCTCCTCCACCAGCCGGAGGGCCTCCTGGGCCACCTCCAGGTCCTGCCTGATGAGGGGGATCCGGGCGTTGATGCGCAGGAGGAACAGCTCCACGAAGCGGAGGAGATCCCCCAGCAGGTCCATGCCGTCCCGCAGGGCCTGGGGCACGTCCTCGGGGCTCTCCAGGAGCCGCCCCACCTGCTGGACCAGCCGCTCTGCCTCCTCCCGGTCCGGCCGCCGCATGAGGGGGAATTCCGGGCTCCGCCGGAAGGCCAGGACCGGCTGGAAGGCCTGTGACAGGCCCAGGGCGAGCCGTGGCCAGTCCTCGAGCTCCAGGTGCAGCAGCAGCTGCCCGTGCAGGGGGGACACCTGTTCCCAGAGGCGCTGGAGCCGCTGCCTCAGCCGCTCCCCCTCCTCCATGAGGTTCGGGGATTCGGGGAACAGGCGCTGCTGCACCTCGGGGGAGAAGATGCCCACCAGTCCGCCCACCAGCTGCTTCTGGTGGTTCAGGAGGAGCCCCTTCAGGTTGTCCAGGGTATGGGCCAGCTGGTCGGTGTCCTGACCGGCGAGGGCCTGCTGCAGGAGGCTCCGCAGGGTGCTCTGGTCCTGGCGGAGGGCCAGCACGGCCTGGCGGAAGAAGATGCGGAGGCGGGGGGTCTCCTCCTGGTCGGCGGGGAGCGGATCGATGCCGGACGGCTGGTAGACGCGGTCGGCGATGCGGGCCAGTTCAGATTCGACCACCAGGAAGGTGGGCACGGCGGCGTAGCGGTCCCGGGGGCTGGCCGTGGCCGCCGTCTCCAGGGACTCGATCAGGCCCAGGAGGGCGATGTGGCTGGCCAGGGCCCGGGCCACGAGGGTGAAGGTGGGCTGGTTCTCCCGGCGCAGCTGCTGCAGGAGCCGGCGCATCTCCGGGGGCATGGCCTCCCGCAGCCGGTCGCCCTCCATGCGGGGCAGGCTCCAGCCCAGGTGGTCCCACAGCCAGCGCAGACTGCCCCGGACCTGCTCGACGGCGGGCCAGTGCACGCCCCGGTCCAGGGGGCGGATGAGGCTCAGGCGGAGGTTCGAGACCACGTGCTCCAGGAGGAGCAGCGGCGCCACCCGGGCATGGATCTCGGGTGGGATGCACGCCTCGAGCTGCTCGGCCAGCCGGCCCAGGGTCTCCTCCAGCCGGCCCTGGCCCTGGATGGCCCGGTTCGCGGCCTTCATCTGGGCGTTCAGCCGCGACACCAGGGCCGGGCCGTTCTCGCTGGTCTGGAGCGCGGCGAGGATGCGCCGGAAGGGGGCCCGGTGGTCGGCCAGGAAGGTGCTCCAGAGGGCCCGGAGCTGGCCCTCGTCCTCTCCCGGGGCCAGGGACATGGCCCGCAGGGAGGCCAGGAGGTCGAGCAGAAGGGCCACCCATTCCGGTTGTTCCTGCTCCGCCAGAAGCTCACGGTGGGCGGCTTCGGCCATCTGCCCGATCCGGGCCAGGCTGTGCTGCAGCACCAGGCCCATGGCCGGCCGAGCCTCGCCCAGGCGCCGGGGCGAGAACTGGTGGAGGAAGGCCAGGAAGTACCCCAGGGTCCGGCGCAGCATGGCCTGGGCGGGCGATTCTTCGTGGGGCGTCGTGCCGACGGGGGGCGCCTCCACCAGCGGCGTCAGGTCCCCCGCGCCGGCCTTGAGGATGTCCTCCAGCAGCGCGAGGTCGCTCCGCGACAGGCCCTTCTCCCGGACGAGCTGCCGGGCCAGGAGCAGGCGCTGGGGCGGGGTTCCTGGAGAGGACATGGGAAAAGCATACCTGGGATGCAAGTAGGAATGCCGATTGGGTGTTACCATTCCTCACCCCAATCCCGGAGGCTGTCAGTGGCCAGCAAGCTCGGCGAAATGCTCGTCAAGGCCCAACTCATCACCGAGGCGCAGCTGGATGAAGTCATCAAGGTGCAGCGCCGGGAGGGCGGGAAGCTCGGCAGCATCGTGGTCCGTCAGGGTTTCTGCTCCGACCAGGACATCGTGAGCTTCCTGGGCATGCAGTACGGCGTTCCCGCCGCCGATCTGGAGCAGTGGCCCCCCATCGATCCCGCCGTCGTGGCCCTCATCCCCTCCGAGCTGGCCCAGCGGCACAAGGTGCTGCCCCTCCAGCGGACGGGCAACGTGCTGACCCTGGCCATGTCCGATCCCACGGACATCTTCGCCATGGACGACGTGCGGTTCCACACGGGCTACAACGTGGATCCGGTGGTCTCCAGCGAGATGGGGCTCATCCGGGCCGTGGAACGCTACTACGGCGGATCCAGCCAGGTGGCCCTGCGGGCGGACGGCACCAGCACCCGGGGCGGTTCAAGCCAGCACGGCGCTGCCTCCGGCCCGGGCGGCCCGCCGCCCGGCTCCGCGGCGGCCGCCTTCAGCGCCTTCGATGAGGCGGAAGAGCACATCGACCTCTCCGAGCTGGAGCAGCAGCTGGACGCGGACGCCGAGTTCGACACCACGGACGATGACGAGGAGAGCATCAACGTCGGCGCCCTCAAGCGCGGCAGCGAGGATGCGCCCGTGGTCAAGCTGGTGAACATGGTGCTCATCGACGCCATCAAGCGCGGAGCCTCCGACATCCACATCGAGCCCTACGAGAAGAACTACCGCATCCGGTTCCGCATCGACGGGATCCTCATGGAGGTCATGCGGCCGAACCTAAAGCTGAAGGATCCCCTCACCTCCCGCGTGAAGATCCTGGCCAAGCTCAACATCGCGGAGAAGCGCCTGCCCCAGGACGGCCGCATCAAGCTGCGGGTCAACATGGGCGGCCGGCAGAAGGTCATCGACTACCGCGTCAGCATTCTGCCCACGCTGTTCGGCGAGAAGATCGTGCTGCGGCTGCTGGACTCCGACAAGCTCATGCTGGACCTCACCAAGCTGGGCTTCGAGCAGGAGAGCCTGGACCGCTGGGACCGGCAGATCTCCAAGCCCTACGGAATGGTCCTCGTGACCGGCCCCACGGGTTCCGGCAAGACCAATACCCTGTATTCCTCCATCGCCAAGCTGAACACGCCGGACACGAACATCCTCACGGCCGAGGATCCGGTGGAGTTCAACTTCCCGGGCATCAACCAGGTCCAGATGAAGGAACAGATCGGCCTCAATTTCGCGGCCGCCCTCCGGTCCTTCCTCCGGCAGGATCCGAACATCATCCTCGTGGGCGAGATCCGCGACTTCGAGACGGCCGAGATCGCCATCAAGGCGTCCCTTACCGGCCACCTGGTGCTTTCCACCCTGCACACGAACGACGCCCCCAGCACCATCAATCGCCTCATGAACATGGGCGTGGAGCCGTTCCTCGTGGCCACCTCGGTGAACATCATCTGCGCCCAGCGTCTCGTGCGCCGGCTCTGCCCCAACTGCAAGGCCGTGGACACGCACCACCAGCCCGAGGATGCCCTGATGAAGGTGGGCTTCACGCCAGAGGAGATCCAGAAGGGGATCACCTTCTACAAGCCCGTGGGCTGCGAGGCCTGCAACAAGCGCGGCTACAAGGGGCGCGTGGGCCTCTACGAGGTGCTGGAGATCTCCGAGACCCTCAAGGACATGATCCTCACGGGCGCTTCCTCCATCGAGCTTCGCGAGCAGGGCCAGAAGGAAGGCATGATCACCCTCCGCCGCAGCGGCTGCCGCAAGGTCCTTGGCGGCGTCACGACCATCGAAGAGATCATCCGGGAAACCGTGCTGTAAGTACCGCCCGATCGATCGCCCCAACTCCTTCCCGAGGCCCCCATGAGCGAAGTTGGTTCCAACTACGTCGCCCCGCTGCAGCAGCTCCTCAAGACGATGGTGGAGTACGGGGGCACCGACCTCCACATCACGACGGATACCGCGCCCCAGATCCGCATCGACGGGCGCATGGTCCCCCTCAAACTGCCGCCGCTCGACGCCTCCCAGACCCGCTGGCTCTGCTATGGCGTGATGACAGACCAGCAAAAGCACCGCCTGGAGGAGGATCTGGAGGTGGACTTCTCCTTCGGCCTGCAGGGCGTGGCCCGGTTCCGCGCCAACGTCTTCAATCAGCGGGGCGCCACGGCAGGGGTGTTCCGCACCATCCCCGAGAACATCCGCAGCTTCGACCAGCTGGGGCTGCCGCCTTCCGTCCAGGCCCTCTGCGACAAGCCGCGGGGCCTGGTCCTGGTGACGGGCGTGACGGGCTCCGGCAAGTCCACCACCCTGGCCGCCATGGTGGACAAGATCAACGCCGAGGAGCCGGTCCACATCCTCACCATCGAGGATCCAGTGGAATACGTCCACAAGCACCGCAGGGCCCTGGTGAACCAGCGCGAGATCCACGCCGACACCCACAGCTTCAAGAAGGCCCTCCGCTCCGCCCTCCGCCAGGATCCCGACGTGGTGCTGGTGGGCGAGCTGCGCGACCTGGAGACCATCGAATCCGCCCTGACCATCGCCGAAACGGGCCACCTCACCTTCGGCACCCTGCACACCAACAGCACGGTGCAGACCATCAACCGCATCATCGACGTCTTTCCGTCCCATCAGCAGGCCCAGATCCGGGCCCAGCTTTCCCTGGTGCTGGAGGGCGTCATCTGCCAGAGCCTCATCCCCAAGGCCGGCGGCAAGGGGCGTGCCCTGGCCCTGGAGATCATGCTCCCCAACCCCGCCATCCGGAACCTCATCCGGGAGGACAAGATCCACCAGATCTATGGCGTCATGCAGTCCGGCCAGTCGAAGTACGGCATGCAGACCTTCAACCAGAGCCTCTCCGAGCTGGTCCTCAAGGGCGACATCACCCAGGACCAGGCCTTCGAGTACTCGTCCAACACGGACGAGCTGCGGGAGCTCATCAACCGCGGCGTGGGCACCTCCGTCTCCGGTGGCCGGGGCGCGGCCCAGCCGGCGCCCGGCGGCAAGCCCGCCAGCCCGGCCCTCGGGGGGCGGAACCCCAACATCAAGTACACCTAGGACTTCTCCGATCAGCCATTCCTGCCTATCCTGATCCCATCACCGTCCCTGCTCGCATCCCGAGGTCCACATGCCCGCATATGCATGGAAAGGCAAGAACAGGCTGGGGGACCTCCAAGAGGGGGTCCTGGTCTCCGATTCCCGGGATGCCGCAGTCAACACCCTGAAGCGCAACGGCATCGAGGTTATCAACGTCCGGATCATGGCCGCGGAAGGTGGGAAATCCTTCGGCAAGGTGCCCGCCAAGGAGCTGGCCATCTTCACCCGGCAGTTCAGCGTGATGATTGACGCGGGCCTGCCCCTGGTGCAGTGCTTGGAGATCCTGGGCGCCCAGCAGGCCCACAAGGGCTTCCAGCGCATCATCGAAGCCGTTCGGGACGACGTGGAGAAGGGCCTCACCCTGCAGGCCGCCCTGTCCAAGCATCCCAAGGCCTTCAACGACCTCTACGTGAACATGGTGGGCGCCGGCGAGACGGGCGGCATCCTGGACGTCATCCTCCAGCGGCTCTCCGGCTACATCGAGAAGGCGGTCAAGCTCACGGCCAAGGTCAAGGGGGCCATGACCTACCCCATCGCCGTCATCACCATCGCCATCGCCGTGGTGGTCATCATCATGGTGAAGGTCATCCCCGTGTTTTCGGCCATGTATGAGGGGCTGGGCAGCAAGTTGCCCTATCCGACCCTGGTCTGCATCGGTATCTCCAATGTCATCATCAACTACTGGTACATCGTGGCCATCGCCATCGCGGCGATCGTCATCGGGCTCCAGCAGTACTACAAGACCCCCACGGGCCGCCTCCAGATCGACAGCCTCCTCCTGAAGATCCCCATCATCGGCGACGTGCTGCGCAAGGTGGCCGTGGCTCGGTTCTGCCGCACCCTGGGCACCCTCATCAGCTCCGGCGTTCCGATTCTGGAAGGCATGGACATCACGGCCCGCACGGCGGGCAACCAGGTCATCCAGAACGCCATCCTCAAGTCCAAGGACGCGGTGGAGCAGGGGCGGAACATCAGCGCCCCCCTGGCGGAGACCAAGGTCTTCCCTCCCATGGTGGTGCAGATGGTGGGGGTGGGCGAGGCCACCGGCGCCCTGGATGCCATGCTGTCCAAGGTGGCCGACTTCTACGAGGACGAGGTGGACAACGCCGTGGCCAACCTCACCAGCCTGATGGAGCCCATCATGATCGCCCTGCTGGGCGGCATCATCGGCTTCATCGTCATCGCCATGTATCTGCCTATCTTCAACTTGGCCAACGTTTTCGGCAAGGATTGAGGCGCCCCCGAATCCCCGGAACCCGCGCACGGATCTTGCCACCCTTCCCGGAACCTCCGGAGATCGCCCCCATGTCCAGTCTGACCCGCCGTTCCACCCGCGCCGCCCAGGGCTTCTCCCTGATCGAACTCCTCCTGGTGCTGGCTCTCCTCGGCATCATCAGCGCCATCGCCATTCCCAGTTACCTCGGGCAGCGGAAACGCGTCAGGGTCATCGGGGATGCCATGGCCAATGCGGAGGTCCTGCGCATGGGGCTTGAAAGCCGCCGGGCCGAAAACGGGATCTATGGTACGGCCGGGGCCTACGATTGGAAGGCCGACGGGAGCGCCACCACAGGCTTGGTGCTGATACCAACCTTCAACCCGACTGGTGCGAGCAAGATGAACTATGACGTGGTAATCAATGCCGATGGCGTCACCTATACGCTGACGGTGACCGCTCCCGAATATGGCAATGCGATTGCCTATCAGATCGATCAGTCGGGCAAGGAACTGGCCCGAATGCATTGAATCAATCGATCGCTCGGCCGCGATCTACACTCGTTCCCGTCCTGCGTCAGCCCAGCCAAGGGCAAGCAGGAGCGTGCCTGCCGCTACCCCAAAGGTCGCTATCAGCCAGGGAGGTGTAGGCGGCGGCGGCGGGAACAGCACCTCGTCGGGAATGTTCTGCCAGGTCCGGATCTTCCGGCCACTGGGCAGACGGAGGATGTTTGGTTCCGGTTGGAAGGATTTGGCCGCCAGATTCGCCTCCTGCTGCCCTGCGCCCGTGTGCACTACTCGCTCGGCGGCAGCATAGGGCAGGATCCAGGGGATTAGATCTCTTCGCCAGGATTGGTCGAGTTCCTGCCCGGTGAGGGCCATCGTGAGGAGCAATCCGAGCAGCCCGAAGACCACCGGCACGGCCAGACTATTGATGCGGTCCGAGGTCCACAGGTAGAGCGCTAGAACGGGCAGACTGCCGAGCCACAGCCATCCCAGGGCCTTTGCAGCCAGGATCCCTGGGAAGGGCAAGGCCAGCAACGGATTCAACCAGCCCAGGACACCGCGCTCCAGCCAGAGCAGAGTCCAGAGCAGGCTCAAGACCACTGTGACCAGAAGCAGCGTCATTACGGCCTTGGCCAGGAAGATTCCTCGCCGCGAAACCGGTTGGGCGTAAAGAAATCGCCAAGTCCGCTGCCGGTGTTCGGGACGAAACACCAGGGCAGGGAGAATGGCCAGCATCAGGGGATGGAAGAAGCCCCCCCAGAGGGCCACCAGCATTTTCACCTGCAGGATTCCCAGGCTGGTCCTCAGGTTCGGGTTCAGCGCCCTCAGGCCCAGGTTGGGTCGCTCGAAGATTAAAAACTCAACGCCCACGAACAGGAGTGGGAGGAGGCAGACCAGGCGAAGGACGGGGGAGTGTCGGAGCTTCAGGGACTCGGCATCAAGCAGACGGAGGAACGGAATCATCGCGCTCTCCTCAGCGGGACCTGGTATTGCGCAAGTGCGAGAAATCCAGGGTGCCCAGTGCCAGGAGGATCGCGGCCACCAGCATGCTTCCCGTTGCGTAGACCCAGGGAAGGGGCCGCCGACGGTCGAAGACCAGACCGAACTGGGTGGCCATCGCCCAGGGAAGGAACTGAGCCCATGCCGCTGTCGCCGTGAGATGGGCGCTTACCCAGCTGCCCGTGAGGGCTGCCGCCAGGCCGGTCCAGATCCCCCTGAATCTCAAGGAAAGCCAGGTTTGAAAGGCGACGATGGAAAGGGTCCCCAAGGCCGCGAAGGCCCCCAGGCGGCACCAGGTGAGCCAGGGGAGGGGGCCCATCTGGAGCCCCGGCCGGGTTTGGAGGATCCACCCCTCTAGAAGCAGCAAGATCGAGAGCAGGGCCTGGGAGGCCAGGACCAGCATGAGGTGACCACCGGCCTTCGCGAAATAGTGGGACCACCGCGGGAGTGGCTGGCTCAGCAGCCGGTCCCAGGCCCGGGCTTCCCGCTCCTGTTCCCAGGACAGCTCGGATACCAGGGCTGCCGTGACAGGCATGACCGCCAGGGCCCAGGCCGCGAAATTGATCTCGAACCAGAACTGGAATCCTGGGCGGAAGGGGCGGACCCGTGATTCCCCGTACCAGAACAGGAGGAAGAAGAATCCGGACTGGCACAGAGGCGCGAGGACGGCCGCCAGTAGCATCCAGCTCTTGCGCCACTTCACACGCTCGGCCCGGAAGCAGGCGACGAACGCCTTCATGACGCCTCCAGTAGGGCCAGGAACCGCTGTTCCAGGTTCACACGCTCCGGCGTCAGTTCGAAGAGGGCGCAGCCCCCGGACACCAGCCCGGCGGCAATGCGCGGGGCCTGGTCCGGCGCGGCCTGGATCCAGAGACGGTCACCCTCCACCTGTGCGGAGCATCCCAGACGGCAAAGGGCCTCCTGGGCGCGAACAGGATTGTCCACCCTCACCATGAGGCGGGCCTCTCTAGGAAACCCCAAACCCTCAGTCGGTCCCTGGTAGCGCAGGCGGCCCCGGTGGATGACTACCAGATCCTGGGCGACCTGCTCCACTTCGGCCAGGAGATGGCTGGAGAGGAAAATAGAGGCGCCGGTCTCCCTTGGCATCCTGCGGATGAGTTCCCTCATGTCCTGGATCCCGGCAGGATCCAGTCCATTGGTCGGCTCATCGAGGATGAGCAGGCGGGGTTGTCCCATCAGCGCCAGGGCCACGCCGAGGCGCTGGCGCATCCCGAGAGAGTATTCCCGCACCGGCATCTGTGCCTCCTGCGCGAGGTCCACCAGCCTCAGCACCCGGTCCAGTTCCGACCGGGACAGGTCCCGCATGAGCCGGTTGATTTCCAGGTTCTCCCGGCCCGTGAGGTGGTCGTACAGGGAGGGGGATTCCACCAGGGCACCCACTTGGGCCAGGGCCGTGGGGTGCCCTGGAGGGAAACCCAGTACCTCGCAGGTGCCGCCGTTAGGCTTGAGGAGCCCCAGCAGCAGGGAGATGGTGGTGGTCTTACCCGCGCCGTTGGGTCCCAGGAAGCCGGTGATGGCCTCCGGTCGCACCGCCAGGTCCAGCCCGTCCACCACGGTTCGGGCCCCGAAGCGCCGTGTCAGGCCGTGGGTGGCAATGACGAAGTCCATGGCATCCGTCCCAAGAGGGCCCTCGCTTGTTGGGGGGTGGCCAAAGAATGCGCCTTGTAGGGAGTACTTCCAGACTTGCGCGCAAGGCGGAAACCTTGAGTAGACTATGCAAATGTCAATAAGCAGTGAAAAGCGACAACTTAGTCTAGGTTTGATGTCTTCATGAAGACATTAGTGGCGACCCCGGAGCCGTCCTTGAATTGGTTCTGCAAGTAGACGGCCGAAATCAGCGTGGCCGGCCTCGCTCCCGTGGGGCTCAGCCAGCCCAACTGCACCTGGCCCTTCTTGGTGGCGGTGGCGGCAGCTTTGGTGGTTGTACCAGAAGGGCTTGCTTCGGCAATGGCCGCGGTGGCATAGGCGCCAAGGTATCCGGTGGTGTTCCAGGGATTCTTGGCCTGCCAGAGGGTGGGCACCAAGCTGGTGGCCGCGCTGGTTCCCAGGATATCGGTGTTCAGGACGGTAAGGGTCTGCACCGAGCCGGTCTGTTCCCGGTAGCGATCCGCGGAGGCAATGACGTCCGAGAGGATGCTGGCCGCATTCTCCTGGCAGGACTTGTCCCGGGCCCGGCTGCGCTGGCCCAGAAGGGCGGGGATCGCGATGGCGCTGATGATGCCGATGATTGCCAGCACTAGGAGCAGCTCGATGAGGGTGAAACCCTTCTGGTTCCGCATGGGGACTCCGGATGAATGCGGATGAATGCATCAAGAACGATGCCAGACTCATGATGCATGACGGAATATGGATACGGGTACGAAAAAAGGGGGCCGTGGGCCCCCTTTTCGCAATTCTCGCAAATCCTACTCGAGGTTGCTGATCTTCATGAACACGTTGGTCGCGGTGTTGGTCGCATCCTTGAACTGGTTCTGCACGTAGACCGCTGCCACGAAGACGCCAGGAGCGGTGGCGGTGGCGGGCAGGAAGCCCATCTGGACCTGGCCCAGATTGGTCGAGGTCGCGGCGGCCTTGGTCGAAGTTCCATCGATCTTGGTTTCGGCGACCAGGGTGGTATTGTAGGCCGGCAAAGCAGCTGCGGTGTTCCAGGGATTCTTGGACTGGAACAAGGTGGGGATCTTGGTGGTCGCAGCCGCTCCGATGATGTTGGCCTGCACATCCGCCACATCTCCGGTTGTGATCGTCCCATCCTCCTTGGCCTTGTCCATGGCGGAAATGAAGTCCGTCACGCAGGAGGCGGCGTTCTCCTGGGCGCTCTTGTCCCGGGCGCGGGAGCGCTGGCCGAGCAGGGCCGGGATGGCGATGGCGCTGATGATGCCGATGATGGCGAGCACGAGCAGCAGCTCGATGAGGGTGAAGCCCTTCTGGTTCTTCATGGGATCTCCTTGGGCAGGTGCCGCTGGAAAGATATCAACCTCCGTGCCAACCCGCCAGGGGCGGGGGCAATCTTTGCAGACTATGGTGGATCTCTCCGGTTCAGCCCCCCTCCTCGTCTCTGATGGGAATGGACGGTGGCAAACGGCTGACGCATTCCGGCACTCGGCTGCGGTGTTGCGTCCATCCCCCCGCCCCGGAGGCATTGAATACTTAGGTATCCAGAAAATTCGGGGCAGGATGAACAGGTTTTTTCAAGCATTAACAGGATCCGAAAGGGTGAGCGAAACCACATGATCCCGTTCCTACATCCTTCAATTCTGTTCCAGCTGGTTCAGCAATTCCCTCGCTCCCCGGTGCCTGGGGTCGATCCTGAGGGCCTCCTGGGCGGCCTTCCGGGCTTCGTCTTTGCGGCCGAGGGCCTGGAGGATCTGGCCCTTGCGCCACCAGGCGCCGGCGGGGCCGGCGCTGCCGCCCTCGATGGGTTCCCGGAGGGCCTGATCGAGGGCGGCTAGGCCTTCTTCGCGGTGGAGGCCGGTGCGGGCGGCCACTTTGCCCAGCTGCAGGCGCAGGAGGCTGGGGGCCTCTACGTGGCCCAGGCCGTCCCGGGCGACGCTCCATGCAGCCTCGGCCTGGCCGGCATCGAGGAGTGCCTGGCTCACGGCCTCCACGCCCTTGGCCGTCGCCTTCACGCCAGGCAGCAGGCGCCAGGCCTCGGCGCCGAGCCGGGCCTTCTGGGCCGCGTCGCCCAGCTGCTTGCGGGTCTCCCGGCTGCCGAGGGCATCCAGGTAGCCGGCCACGATCTGGGGGTCCCCCGGCGCGGCGGCGAGGGCCCGCTGGAAGCTGGGGAAGGCCTCGCCCCAGCGTCCGTCAAGGGACAGCACCAGGCCCCGCAACAGATCGCCCCGGGCGGGATTCACACGGTGCAGGGCGTCGGCGCTGGCGAGGGCCTTCCGGGTGCTGCCGCCGAGGAGGCCAGGCAGTTGCTGATAGGCCAGGCCCAGGCTCATCCAGGCCGCGGCCAGGGTGGGATCGGCCTGGGTGGCGGCTCGGAAGTCGTCCAGGGCGCCGGTGGCGCCCCGGAGGCTGGAGAAGTTGCGCGCCTGGATGGCGCTGCCCGCCCGGGCGAGGCCCCGGGCCAGCAGGGCATCGGCCAGGCCGGGACGCAGGACCAGGGCCCGGTCCGCGGCGGCCTGGGCCTCGCCGAAGCGCTGGAGGCTGGTGAGCGCCTGGGACTTCACCGCCCAGGCCAGGGCGTCCCCGGCGTTCTGCTGAAGCCGCCGTTCGGCCTCCGCCAGGGCGGCCAGGTAGTGCCCCGCATCCAGCTCGGGGCGGGGCGTGTAGGGGGCCTGGGCGGCAAGGGCGGGCGGACTGAAGAGAAGGATCACGGGCACCCCCGGTTCGGACGGAACGACAGGATCGCAGGACTTCAGGTGAGAAGGATAGGCCGGGCATCCGCGGCTGCCTGACCCCGGGTATAGCGCAGGGGCGCGGTTTTGCGGTATTCTCGACCTTCTGTTTGCATCGCTGTGGAGGGATTCATGACGGCCAAGGGCGGGCTGCTGGAAGGCAAGCGCGGGGTGGTGGTGGGCGTGGCCAACAAGCGGTCCATCGCCTGGGGCATCGCCCAGAAGGTATCCGAGGCCGGCGCCCAGCTCTGCCTCACCTACCAGAACGAGCGCCTGGGCGAGAACGTCCGGGAGCTTGCGGCCGAGCTGAAGCACCCCCTCCTGCTGCCCATGGACGTGGGCAGCGACAGCCAGATCGTCATGGCCTTCGACGAGCTCCGCAAGAAGTGGGGGAAGCTGGATTTCCTGGTGCACGCTGTGGCCTACGCGCCCCGGCAGGCCCTGGAGGGCCGGTTCCTCGACACCAGCCGCGAGGACTTCCGCGTGGCCCACGACATCAGCGCCTACTCGCTGGCGGCGGTGTCCCATGCGGCCATGCCCCTCATGACCGAGGGCGGCTCCATCGTGACGCTGAGCTACCTGGGCGGCTCGCGCGTGGTGCCCAACTACAACGTGATGGGCGTGGCCAAGGCCAGCCTGGAGGCCAGCGTGCGGTACCTGGCCGCGGACCTGGGCCCCCAGGGCATCCGCGTGAACGCCATCTCTGCGGGCCCCATCAAGACGTTGGCCGCCTCGGGCATTTCGGGCTTCGGCACCATGCTCAAGCACCACCGGTCCCGCACGCCCCTGCAGAAGGACACGGACCAGGAGGAGGTGGGCGACGCCGGCCTCTTCCTCATCAGCCACATGGGCCGAGGCATCACCGGCCAGGTGCTCTACGTGGATGGCGGCTACAGCATCATGGCGGACTGAGCGTTGCTTGGACTGCCTCAAGAATTCGTGGGCGACGCTCCAAGCGCTCTCGCACGCCGGGCGGCTTCGCTGCGCTGGGCGGGGGTGAGGCTCCGTTCTAACGATTGGGCTGACAGGTCCTGGAATGGGGAGAGGCCGTACATTCTTCCTCTGAGCATCCAGGCAAGGGCCATGGTCGGATCCGCGGGAATTCCTCCACCTTGCTGGTAGAGGGAGCCGAGGAGGAAGCAGGCGGTGCCATCCCCGCCGGCTGCCTGGGCCTCCAGGAGGGGGCGCGAACGGGCAAAGAGGGACTGGGCCGCCTTAGGGTCCGCGTCCTTGAGTAGTTCCCCCGCAAGCACCATGCCCATGGCATTCCCGGATTCAGCGGAGGACCGAGCCCACCTGAGGGCTTTTCCCGGATCTCGGGAAGTCCCTTGTCCGAAGTGATAAGCACACGCCAAGGCGTACTCTGCATCTGGATCGCCCCGTTTCGCGGCCCGATGGAACCACCCGAAGGCCTTGGCATTGTCCTGTTTGAGCAGGCCCTGCCCGCTCTGGGCCAGCGCACCGACCAGATACTCGGAACGTGGAAGCCCGATCGCGGCTCCTACGAGCGCAGCGAGGGCCCGCCCCTCTTTCATCGAAATTGCGACAAAGAGGGCCAGGGCAAATACCAGACCGGATTTATGGAGGAGCCGCTTCGTGGAGGCCCAGCCGCGGCTGTGGATGCGGTTGAGGTAGATAGCGTGGCCGAGGCACCAGATCAGGGCGGCCCCGAGGGCCTCGAGAAGAATGATCAGACCCGAAATGCGGACGTATTCCCAGTCCATGACCTCAGCCTTTCAGCTTTGCCAGGGTGTCGATCACGTCCTGCACGTGGCCCTTCACGCTGACCTTGGGCCAGACGTGGCGGAGGATGCCCTTGGGATCCACCAGGAAGGTGCTGCGGATGATCCCTTCGACCTCCTTGCCGTACATCAGCTTCTTCCCGAAGGCGCCGAGGGGCTTCAGCAGGGCGCAGTCGGGATCGGAAAGCAGGGGGAAGGTCAGGGCCTGCTTGGTCTTGAAGTTCTGGTGGCTCTTGAGGCTGTCACGGCTGATGCCGTACACCCGGGCGCCGAGGGACTGCACGCGGGCCAGGTTGTCGCGGAAGTCGCAGGCCTCGGTGGTGCAGCCCGGCGTGCTGTCCTTGGGGTAGGCGTAGAGGACGGTCCAGGCGCCGCGGAGGTCGCGGTCGGTGACGGTGGCGCCCTGGTCGTCCTGGAGGGCGAAGGCGGGAAGGGGCTGGCCGACGAGGGGGCTCATGCGGGCTCCGGGGCTAGGGTCTGTTTTCAAAGTGGATGTGAGCCGCGACGCCGGCCAGCCGCGCTCCTGGCAAGACGGCGGCCAAGGGGCGATGTGGGACATCGTTCGAGGCCGCCAACGCAGCCAGGGGTGCGGCTGGCCACGTCCCGAAGGGCAAGGGGCGGCGCCCGGCGCGATACTGCGTCAAGCTCCTCGTCAATAATACCGCTATTGCCATCGTCGCTTTCCTTGTCTCGCTTGGGCGGCGCCCCTTGCGCGGCCGCACCCCACTTTGAACACAGACCCTGGGGTGGAGGTCCATGCTAAGGCCAAGACGGCCGCCAGGGCCGCCCAGCCGAGGGGGCTGGGGTCCGTGGCGAGGCGGGGCAGCTCCTCGGCCAGGATCCGCCCCAGGCTGTCGTGGGTGGGGCCGGGGCCCAGGCCCAGGGCGGACAGGGTGGCCTCGCCCCACAGGGCGCCCAGCCAGGCGCCGGGAAACAGCGGCGCGAGCTGCTCCAGTCCCCAGGGGGCCCAGCGGCGCAGGCGGGAGGCGGGACCGGCGCCCATGACCGTCTCCGTGAGCCAGGCGGGGGACCGCCGGAAGGCCGCCACCCGGGCCCGAAGCGGCGCCTCCAGGTGCAGGGCCAGCAGGCCGCCCAGCAGGAAGGCCAGGGGCAGGCGTCCCAGCCCGCCCAGGGCGGCGGCGAGGGGCAACAGGAAGAGCAGGGGCGGGAGGTTCCGCAGGGCGGAGAGGGCCCCGCGGTAGCGCGTTCCGCCGAGGGCGAGGATCAGCCCGAGGCCCAGGGCCAGCAGGGCGCAGAGGCTGGCGAAGCCCAGGCTCCGGGAGGCCGCCAGCAGCAGCCGGAGCAGGCCGTCCCGGCCCAGATCGTCGAGTCCCAGGGGATGAAGGAGGCTGGGGCCGAGCCCGCCCCGGAAGGGATCCAGGGGCAGTTCCGGGAGCAGGAAGGCCATCAGGAAGGCGAGCCGCCCCTTCATGCGGCCTCCCGCTCCAGGGGCCGCGCCAGCAGCCAGAGCACGGCCAGGACCAGGATCCAGGCCGCGAGCCCCGCCCGGTCCCGCCGGGCGATCCGGTCCATCCAGTCGGTGCCGAGGCCGGGGACGCCCAGCAGGCGCTCGATGACGAGGGCCGCCGTGAGCCAGAGGGGCAGGCGGGCCGCCACCCAGGATCCCCAGAGGCGGGCCAGGGCCAGCCCGCGGGCCCGGCGTACCGCACGGGCCCCCCAGGCCGCGGGGAAGGGGAATTCGGCGGGGAGGGCCTGGGCCAGCCAGCGCATCTCGCCGGGCAGGGCGGCCAGCAGGAAGGCGAGGGTCCAGCCACCCATCCCCGGCGGGCCCCAGGCCGCGGGCCAGAGGGCCAGCACCAGGGCGGCCCAGAGCAGATCAGGAGGCGCCTCGACGAGGGCGAGGGTCCGCCGGGCGGCCAGGGCGGGCCCCCCGGCCCACACGGCCAGCGGCGCGGCGAGGCTCAGCGAGACCAGGGCCAGGGCCGCGGGCAGGAGCGCGTGGATGGGGAAGGGGGGCGGCTGGGCCGACTTCCAGAGGGCCCCCGGCAGGGTGAGGGCCAGGGCCACGCCCAGGCCCCACACCGCGGCGCCCTGGAGCGTCTGGCGCACTATTTCTCCCAGCTCCAGCCCGCCGCGCCCGGCGTTTCCAGGTACAGGCCCAGGGGGCCCGGGGTCACCCGCAGGCGCTTGTCCACCCAGACGATGCTGCTGAAGTCCACCAGGGGGAGGGCGCCGGGGGCCTTGGCCCACAGGGCCTGCAGGTCGGTCCAGGCCGTGTCACCGGGCTCCCGCAGCTTGGCGACGAGGCCAGCCAGGGCGGGGTGGCTCCAGCCGGTGAAGTTCATCGGGCCGTGGGGTTCCATGTATTCCAGCACGGACCAGGGCTCCGGATCGAAGGTGGCGAGGTAGCAGGCCAGCCCGAAGTCCCCCTTCTGAAGCCGGGCCACGAGGAGGGCCGGGTCCAGCGGCGTGAGGTCCAGTTCCACTCCGTCCTTGAGCGCCCGGGCGCGAAGCGCCATGAGGAGCTTCTCCACGGGCTCGTCCCCGGCGGCGTAGAGCAGGTTGAGGGGGCGGCCCTTCGGCAGGGGGACCGTTTCGGCGTCGATCCCCTGGGCCTCGAAGCCCAGGGCGCGGGGCCAGAGTCCCTGGCTGGGCCGGGCATTGACACCCAGCAGCTGCCGGGGGAAGGCGTCCTTCCGCCAGCGTTCCATGGCCTGGAGGGGCCCGACGCCCAGGCGGCTCCAGACCACGAGCTGGTAGGGCATGGGCTGGGCCACCACGCGGTAGGCCGGCGGCGGCTGGGCCTGAACCCGGGCCGGTGGCACGCCGATGCTGAGCCAGCCCTTCTGGAGGGCCTGGAACACCGCCTGGCTGTCCCCCAGGAGGCGGAAACGCAGGCCCTCGATGCCGGGCTTGAGGAAGTGGTCCCGGCGGAGCAGCCGCCAGGTGGCGTTGTCGTGGCGCAGCAGGAAGGGGCCGGTGCCGCGATCGGGATGCCCGCTCTGGGCGATGGGGATCCGGGCCAGTTCCATGAGGATGCGGCCCGGGGGCTTGGGCGACCGGAGGGCGACCTGCCCGTCCTGGACCTCGACCTTCGCGCCCTCCAGGATGGCCCGCTTGGTGGGACTGGCCTGGGGATCGGCCAGGATGGCCTGGAGGGTCCAGACCACGTCCTCCGGGGCGGCAGGGCTGCCATCCGTGAACCGGGCGTCCTTGCGCAGCCGGAAGAGGATGGCCCCGTTCTTCTGCTCCTTCCAGGAGGTGGCCAGCCGCGGGACCACCCGTCCCGAGGCGTCGATGCCCACCAGGGCGTCCCCCGTGAGGGCCTGGAGGATGGATTGCTCGAACCCTTCGCCTTTCACGAAGTCCAGGGGCCCCGGATCCCGGGCGAAGGACTCCTCCACCACCTGGGCGGGGGCCAGGGTGGCGGTCAACATCAAAAGCAGGGCGGCGAGTTTGTTACGCATGGTGCGATCCCAAGTATTTTCCCAGGATGCGCCGGGCACGGAGGCTTGCCAAGCCCCTTCGAGCCTCGCCGGACGGGGCCGACGCATCGGCCGTCCTGGGGGGTGGATGGGTGTTGATACTCTGAATGGGGAGGGCCCGTGGCCGAACCGTCGAAGTCCAGTCTGTTCTGGTGGTGGCCCCTGCTGGCGCGGCACCGGCGGACCCTCTACGGGGGCCTGGCGGCCACCGTGTGGTGCAGCGTGGCCGCCTCGGTGGTGCCCTTCTGGTCCGGCAAGGCCGTCCACGCCCTGGAACTGCGGGACTGGCCCGGCTCGCGGGTGTACCTCCTTTGGATGCTGGGCTTCACCCTGGCCGCGGGCCTGGGCCGCTACCTCATGCGCAACACCCTCATCGGCCTGAGCCGCGAGGTGGAGCGGGAGCAGCGGGAAGGCCTCTACCGCTACCTCCTGGGCCGCCCCTTCGCCTTCTACGAGCGGCAGCGGGTGGGCGACCTCATGTCCCGCGTGGGTGATGATGTGGGCACGGTGCGCATGGCCACGGGGCCCGGCCTCATGAGCTTCCTCCAGGTGGTGTCCATCCTGCCCGTCACCCTGGCTCTGATGATCCACATCAACTGGCGGCTCACCCTGGCGGTGATGCTGCCCTTCTCCTTCCTGGCCCTGGGTTTCTACCTGATCGGGAAGGCCAGCCACGCCATCCAGCAGAAGCTGCAGCTGGCCTTCTCCGCCCTGTCCACCTTCAGCCACGAGACCATCAGCGGCGAGCGGGTGGTGCAGGCCTTCGGGCTGGAGGAGGCCCGCGTGGGCCACTTCCGCGATCTGAGCCTGCGCCACGCCGCGCTGAGCATGAAGCAGACCGTGGTGTTCAGCGCCTACGCCCCCCTGTCCGCCTTCATCAGCGGTGTCTCCGCCCTGGTGCTGGTCACCTACGGGGGCAGCCTGATGGTGAAAGGCGTCCTGGACCTGGGCGACCTGACGGCCTTCACCGGGTTCCTGGTGGCCCTGGCCTGGCCGATGATGAGCCTGGGCTGGTCCGTGAACCTCTTCCAGCGGGCCCGGGCGGGCCAGGAGCGCATCGACCAGGTGCTGAACAGCCCCGAGCGGCCCCTGCCGCCGGCGGAGGCCATCACGCTGCCCCCGGTTCCAGCCAGCCTGTCCCTGCAGGGGGCCATCCACCGGTTCGACAGCCACCGGGGCCTGGGCCCCCTGGATCTGGAGCTGGCCCCCGGCGACAGTCTGGCAGTGGTGGGGGGCATCGGGTCCGGCAAGACCCTGCTCCTGCAGATGCTCGCCGGGCTGCGCGAACCCCAGGCGGGCCGGCTGCTCGTGGACGGAGCCCCCCTGGATGACGCCGGGCTGCGCCGGCACTGGGCCGGTCTGGGGTGGGTGCCCCAGGAGGCCTTCCTCTTCTCCGACACGCTGCGGGTGAACCTGGCCATGGGCCGGCCCGCGGCCACGGAGGGGGAGATCTGGGACATCGCCCGGGTGGTCTGCCTGGACGAGCTGATCCAGCGGCTGCCCCAGGGCCTGGACACCGTGGTGGGCGAACGCGGCGTGGCCCTCAGCGGCGGCGAGCGCCAGCGGGCGGCCCTGGCCAGGGCCCTCCTGCGGCGGCCCCGCCTGCTGCTGCTGGATGACGCTCTGTCCGCCGTGGATGCCGAGACCGAGAGCCGCATCCTGGAGAATCTTCGTGCCTTCCTCGGCAAGTCCACGCTGGTGCTGGCCACCCACCGCGTCTTCGTGGCCGAGACCTGCACCCGGGTCCTGGTCCTCCACGAGGGCCGCGCCCAGCAGCTTGGCACCCCCGAGGACCTGGCCGCCCAGCCCGGCACCTACGCCCGCCTCAGGCGGCTGCAGAGCCTGGAGCGGGAATTGGTGCGGGGAGCCTGAACGGGGGGATCAGCTCCCTTCGCGGAACGTCACCTTGTTGATCTCGGCGAAGGTGGTGATGCCCATCCGCACCTTCTCGATGGCGCTCTCGCGGAGGAACTGCATGCCGCCGCGCCGCGCGGCGGCCTTCACCTCGCGGACCGGGGCCCGCTGCACCAGCAGCTCGCGCAGCTCATCGTTGAGACCCATGAATTCGATGATGGCCTGGCGGCCGCGGAAGCCCGTGCCGTGGCAGTCCACGCAGCCCACCCGGTCGAAGAGGGTGGCGCCCCGCAGCCAGGCCTCGTCCACGCCGTTCTCCTCCAGCTCGTGGGGAGTGGGCGGCGGGGCGGGGCGCTTGCACTTGGGGCAGAGCACGCGCACCAGGCGCTGGGCCAGGATGCAGTTGAGGCTGGAGACGAAGTTGTAGACCTCGACGCCCATGTGCTGGAAGCGGCCCAGCACGTCCAGCACGTTGTTGGCGTGGACCGTGGTGAACACCAGGTGGCCCGTGAGGGCGGACTGGATGGCGATCTGCGCCGTCTCCGGGTCGCGGATCTCGCCCACGAGGATCTTGTCGGGATCGTGGCGCAGGATGCTGCGGAGGCCCAGGGCGAAGGTGAGCCCCTTCTTCTCGTTCACGGGGATCTGGGTCACGCCCTCGAGCTGGTATTCGACCGGGTCTTCGATCGTGATGATCTTGTCCTCGGGGGCCTTGATCTCGCTCAGCACGGCGTAGAGGGTGGTGGTCTTGCCGGAGCCGGTGGGGCCGGTCACCAGGAACATGCCGTAGGGCTCGCGGGCGAAGCGGCGCAGGCGCTGCAGCTCGTGGTCGGAGAAGCCCAGGATCTCCAGGGTGAGCGACTGGAACTCCTCGGTGAGGTTCTCCTTGTCCAGGATGCGGATGACCGCGTCCTCGCCGTGGATGGTGGGCATGATGCTGACGCGGAAGTCGATGGCCCGCCCGCGCACCTTGAGCTTGAACCGGCCGTCCTGGGGCTTGCGCTTCTCGGCGATATCCAGCTCGGACATGACCTTGATGCGGCTGATGATCGGCGAGGCGAAGCGGCGGTCGATGGGATCCGCGGCGGGATAGAGGCTGCCGTCGATGCGGTACTTGATCTGGAAGCCCGTGGCCGTGGTCTCCAGGTGGATGTCCGAGGCCCGCCGCTGCAGGGCGTTGAAGATGGTGGTGTCCACCAGGCGGACGATGGGGGCCTCGTCCTTGTCCGTCAGGCGCTCCAGGTCCAGGACCTCGTCGTCCAGATCCTCCTCGTGGAGTACCTGGATCTTGAGGGCCTCGCCGGCCTCGTCCATGACCTTCTGGCCGCTCTCGGACTTCTTCAGGACCTCCTGGATCTGGGCCAGGGGGGCGCCCGCGAAGCGCAGGGGGCGCTTCAGCCGAAGGCGGAGCAGGTCCTGGGTGAGGATGTCCAGCGGGTCGGCCATGGCCAGCCACAGGGCCCCGTCGCGCTCCTGGACGGGCACGAAGTGGTGCTTGAGCATCAGGTCCAGGGGCAGGGCCTGGAACAGGGCGAAGTCCACCGGCTCGCGGGTGAGGTCCAGGTTGGGGTACAGCTCCCGGGCGGCCCGGAAGCCCGTGAGGGTCGCATCGCCGGGTTCGGCTGGTTCCGTGGGGACCGGGGGGGGCTGTGGAGACATGGAAGCATCCTAGCGGAGAAAAACGGCCGGTGAGCGGGGGTGGTCATGGATCACAACCGACCGGTCGGTCAGGTCTGGGACATTGACCCTGCCGTGACCCAGGGGCCACAATCGATCTGCTCGGGAGGGCCCATGCGTGGGTATGCGCCAATTCTGCTTCTGGTTCTGATCGCCGCCTTTCTGCCGGTGCTGGTGTGGAGCATCTCCCGGCTGTTGCGGCCCAGGTTCCCCAATGCCACGAAATACACGGCTTACGAGTGCGGCATCACGGCCACCTCGGAGGCCCGGGAGAAGTTCAGCGTCCGCTACTACCTGGTGGCCGTCATGTTCCTCGTCTTCGATGTGGAGACGGTCTTCCTGATGCCCTGGGCCATCCAGATGAAGGAACTGGCCGTCTTCGGGATCATCGAGATGGGGATCTTCCTGTTCCTCCTGCTGTTCGGCTATGGCTACATCTGGTCCAAGGGAGCCCTGACATGGGAGTAAATCAACCGACCGCCCTGGAGCACGTGCTCATCACCACCAAGGTGGAGAAGGTCATCAACTGGGCGCGGGCTTCGAGCGTGTGGCCCATGACCTTCGGCCTGGCCTGTTGCGCCATCGAGATGATGGCCGCCGGGGCCAGCCGCTTCGACTTCGACCGGTTCGGCGCCGGCATCTTCCGGGCCACCCCCCGGCAGAGCGACCTGATGATCGTGGCCGGGACCGTCACCTACAAGATGGCGCCCATCATCAAGAAGCTCTATGACCAGATGCCCGAGCCCAAGTGGGTGATCGCCATGGGTTCCTGCGCCACCGCCGGTGGGCCGTTCGACTCGTACCACACCATCCAGGGCGTCGACAAGGTCGTGCCCGTGGACATCTACATCCCCGGTTGCCCGCCTCGCCCCGAGAGCCTGATCTACGGGTTCCTCAAGCTGCAGGACAAGATCATGACCAGCAGCCTGGCCGACCGGTACAAGGAGATCTTCGAGCCGGAAACCGGCGCGGATCTGGTTGCGCGCGCCGCGCGCCTTGAGACGGCGAGCTGAACCATGGCCATCGCGAAAGTCTGGATCGAGGAAGGGTGCATCGTCTGCAACGCCTGCGAGGCCGAGTGCCCCGAGGTGTTCCACGTCACCGACACCACCTGCGTCATCAACGCCGACGTGCGCCTGGACGGTAAGACCACCGAGAACCGCGCGGAGAAGGCTCCGCTGAAATCCGACATGGGCCAGGCGCTCGAGGCCAAGATCCTCGCCGCCGCGGCCGTCTGCCCGGTGGGGGTCATTCTGTTCGAGGGCACGCCGAAGGCAGAAGCCTCGGCCGAGGTTCCCGCTCCGGTACCGGTCGAGGCGCCCAAGCCCGCGCCCGTGACCGCCGCGGCGCCCAAGCCCGACGCACCGGCTCCGGCGCCCAAGCCCGCGCCGGCCGCGGAGGCCCCCAAGGTCGAGGCGGTTGTCGAGGCGGAAGTTCCGGCCGCCACCGGCCCCTACGTCTACGACTATGCCGCTTCCCCGCAGCGCCAGATCGTGCTGCCCAAGACCGTGCCCTTGTCCAGCCTGAAGACCTATCGGGCGGAAGTGGTCGCCCAGCAGGCCGCGGACGAGGCCAAGTGGCAGAAGATGCAGGCCGACTACGAGACCGCCAAGGCCAAGGCCGAAGCCGAGGGCAAGGACGCGCCCAAGCCCCCCGTGAAGCCCGTGCCGAGGAAGGACGACAACGACCTGAAGACCCCTTGGCCCCAGGAGGCCAAGGATCCCGACCTGCTGCGCCTCCAGGAACGGCTGGGAGACAAGGTCGAGGAGATCTTCGAGCAGGCCGGGGAACTGACCTGCCAGGTGCGCAAGGAAGCCCTGCTGGAGGTCCTGCGCCTCTGCCGCGACGATGCCTCGCTGAAATACGAGATGCTCGCCGATCAGACCGGCACGCACTTTCCCGCCGCCAAGGACTTCGCCTTCTCCCTGGTCTACCACCTGACCAGCATCAGCCGGAGGAAGCGCCTGCGGGTGCGGATCCTGGTGCCCGAGGGCTTCGAGCCCGAGAGCGCCTGCTCCCTCTACCTCAGCGCCAACTGGCTGGAGCGGGAGACCTACGACATGCTGGGCGTCCGGTTCAAGGATCACCCCGACCTGACCAGGATCCTCTGCCCCGAGGACTGGGAGGGCTACCCCCTGCGCAAGGAGTACCCGACCGTGGGCCTCGGCCAGCGCGACATCGACTTCCGGGATGACCGCGGCGGCATGCTCATGCGGATCGCCATGGAGAAGGCGGGCCAGATGGGCATCAACCTGAAGCAACCCAAGGCGGACTAGGAGCGGACGGTGTTCAAGAACGAGGAAATGGAGATCAACCTCGGGCCTCAGCACCCCTCTACCCACGGGGTGCTCCGGGTGAAGCTGCGGCTCGACGGCGAGACGGTGGTGAAATGCACGCCGATCATCGGCTACCTGCACCGGGGCGTCGAGAAGATCTGCGAGAACAAGACCTACTTCCAGGGCCAGGTCTGGACCGACCGCATGGACTATGTGGCGGCCATCAGCAACAACCTGGGCTGGGCCGAGGGCGTCGAGAAGCTCTTCGGCATCGAGGTCCCCCGCCGCGCGAAGTACATCCGGACCATGCTCACCGAGATGAACCGGATCGCCTCCCACCTGTTGTGGCTGGCCACGCACGCGCTGGACATCGGCGCCATGACGGTCTTCCTCTACACCTTCCGGGAGCGGGAGTACCTCCTGGATCTCTTCGAGGCCTTCTGCGGCGCCCGGCTCACCACCACCGCCTTCCGCATCGGCGGCCTGCGCGAGGACCTGCCGCCCGGCTTCATCAAGCAGGCCCAGGCCTTCCAGGACATGTTCCTGCCCTGCATCGATGAGTACGAGACGCTGCTCACCGAGAACCGCATCTGGAAGAAGCGCACCGTGGGCGTGGCCCGGCTCAGCGCCGAGGACTGCATCGCCCTGGGCGTCACCGGCCCCGTGCTTCGCGCGGCCGGCGTGCCCTACGACATCCGCAAGGCCTTCCCCAGCGCCGCCTACGCCGAGATGGACTTCGTCATCCCCACCCGGCCCGAGGCGGATACCTACGCCCGCTACCTGGTCCGGCTGGAGGAGATGCGCCAGAGCCACCGCATCATCCAGCAGTGCATCGACGGGCTTCCCGAAGGCCCCGTGATGGCCAAGATCCCCAAGATCCTCAAGTCCGAGGTGAACGAGGTCTACCACGCCATCGAGGCCCCCAAGGGCGAGCTCGGGTACTACTTCGTGGGCGAAAAGGGGGGGACCATGCCCTACCGCATGCACGTCCGCGCGCCGAGTTTCGTGAACCTGCAGGCCCTTCCCAAGATGGTCGAAGGCCGCCTGCTGGCCGACGTGATTGCCGCCATCGGCACCCTTGACGTGGTGCTGGGCGAGATTGACCGCTGAGGATTCCCTCCATGCCGACGATGACCCTGACACAAACCTTGGTGATGGGCCTGATCCAGATCGTGGCCGTGCTGATCCTGATCTTCGTGATGGTGCCGCTCCTCACCTTCGCCGAGCGCAAGGTGATCGGCTACGTCCAGGTGCGCCTGGGCGCCACCCGCACCGCCGGCGGCCACCGCGGCCTCACGGGCGCCCTCAACCGCGGCATGTGGGCCATGGGCAAGGTGCCCGTGCTCTCCATCGTGCGGGGCCTGCCGGTCTTCATCGCCGACATCCTGAAGCTGATCCTCAAGGAGGACATCATTCCCGAGAAGGCGGACCGCGCCGTGTTCACCCTCGCCCCCATCATCTCCGTGATGGCGGCCTTCGGCGTGTTCTCGGCCATCGCCTTCTATCCCGGCGTCCTCTTCACCTTCCCGAAGGCCTTCCCCATCGTGGGTGGCCTGCCCTTCATGGGCTTCATCTCCGACGTCAACGTGAGCCTGCTCTACATCATCGGGCTGGCCTCGGTGGGCGTGTACGGCATCGTGCTCGGCGCCTGGGCCTCCAACTCGAAGTACCCCCTGCTCGGCGGGCTTCGTTCCGCCGCGCAGATCGTCAGCTACGAGGTGCCGCTGACCCTCAGCCTGCTGGTCCCGGTGGTGCTGTCCGGTTCGCTCAACTTCCGCGAGATGTCCCTCCGCCTGGCGACGGGCGAGGGCATGAGCGGGCTGGCGGTCTTCCCGCTCGCCGTGGGCTTCCTGATCTATACGACCTGCGGCTTCGCCGAGACCAACCGTTCCCCCTTCGACCTCCCCGAGGCGGAGAACGAACTGGTGGCCGGCTTCCATACCGAGTACTCCGGGATGAAGTTCGGATTCTTCTACCTGGCCGAGTACACCAACATGATCGTGGTCTCCACCTTCGCCAGCGGCTTCTTCCTGGGCGGCTACCACCTGCTGCCCTTCGGTCTCCAGCGGTTCATCCCTGCCACGGTCCCGTTCATCGGCCAGCCCAGCATCCTGTTCTTCTTCGGCAAGGTCTTCTTCATCCTTTTCGTCTACCTCTGGGTGCGGGCCACGCTGCCCCGCTACCGGTACGACCAGCTCATGGATGTGGGCTGGAAGTATCTGATCCCCCTGACCCTGGTGAACCTTTTCGTCGCGGCCATGATCCGCTACGCCTTCTGAGGGAGGATCCGTGCGCCTGCTCAAGACCCTGATCCCCTCCGACATCGCCGCCGGCCTCTCGGTCACCGGGAAATACTTCGGCAAGGTCTTCCTGTCCGCCAACCGGAAGAAGGTCCGCGCCCACCTGAAGCACTTCACCCAGGAGTACCCCGAGATCCCGGTCCGTCTGGCGCCCCGGTTCCGCGGCCGCCTCACCCTGCTGAAGGACGAGCAGGGCGAGATCAAGTGCGTGTGCTGTCTCGCCTGCGAGAAGATCTGCCCCACCGAGGTCATCACCATCGAGAAGGGCAAGAAGGAGGGGCGCAAGATGCCCTTCCCGGTCCGCTACGACTTCGAGATGGAGCGCTGCATCTTCTGCGAG
>Ga0079306_1000106_pt1 | contig 99036 bp, 68 predicted proteins | sample Methanotroph_Enr_FD_79181 | JGI IMG/M metagenome (GOLD analysis project Ga0079306, IMG submission 79181) | Enriched soil microbial communities from Old Woman Creek wetland in Ohio, USA - Methanotroph_Enrichment_5 | ecosystem: Environmental > Terrestrial > Soil > Wetlands | place: USA: Ohio... | reverse complement strand
GGAGGTGGGGATGTGGGGATGTGGGGATGTGGGGATGTGGGGATGTGGGGATGTGGGGATGTGGGGATGTGATGATGAATGGATAGGATGATAGTTTATAGCAGTCATCCCGAACTCGTTTCGGGATCCCCGTTTCAGGCGTAAGTATCCCGAAACAACTTCGGGATGAACGCTTCCTATCATACGTTTTATATTTTTGGCCAGGACACCATAACGGATAAGTGCCGTCATGCTACTTTTATGGTTATGCAAATTGGGCTATGGTCCCATCCCAGCCTTGTACCATCATGCTGAGAAATCATTTCGCGCGCAAAAATCGTTTGATGATGACAATTCAGCGGTTCGGATCTCGATACACAGCTGCGAAAAACGCACGTCTGCACTCGATCTGACCCCTGAAGGTGATATGAATAGGGCGCTTCTAGCGGCCTCTCTACACGGTCACTTCGAGTACCGCGCTTTTCGCGGTGTATCGAGAAGCGACTTATAACTTGTTAGTAATCAAAGTCATGATAAATACGTCATTGGCAACTTAGTTCGACAGGCTCAGCATAAGTGTTTCAGCATTGCCCTGTTTATGCAAGGGGATACTGAAACCCCGCCTGAAGGACGTAGTCGGGCAGGAAGGTCGGGATGACCGCGTCTATCTTGCGTTTGAACAACTAATTACGAGCAAGTGCCCTGTAAATAACCTCCTGTATCTTCGTCCGGATACCGGATTCGAGCAATTTGTTGTTTTCTGAATTGGGATAGGTACGATTGGAAAGGAAAACGTACACAATCTCGTGCTGCGGATCCGCCCACACGTATGTGCCTGTAAATCCTGAGTGTCCGAAACTATCATCGGAAACTTCTTTGCAGGTAGGACCACCCTCACGGTCGGGCATGGGTTTATCGAATCCCAGTCCGCGCCGGTTATTTTTGAATTGATATTTCGTGAACTCTTTTACGGTTTCCGCTTTAAAATAACGATGTCCCCCATATTCTCCGCCCTGAATCAACATCTGCATCAAAATTCCCAGATCATTGGCATTGGCAAACAAGCCGGCATGTCCCTGAATACCACCACACATTGCGGCACCCGGATCGTTTACATCCCCAACCAGCATCTGGTGCCTGAAGTTGGTGTCGATTTCGGAAGGTACAATACGGTTCAGGTCGATATAATTCCTTGGCTGGTAACACATGGTGGTTAATCCCAACGGATTATAAAAATTTTCTTTCACATACTCATCAATCGTCCTATTGGTAAGCTTCTCCACCAGGCGCTTCATCAGGTAAAACCCCAGGTCGGAGTACTTGTACTGCCCGTTATTCCTAAGTTCCGAAGTGATTATAGCACGAAACAGGGTGTCGGGATAATCCCAGCGGATGTATAAATTCTCCGCTACACGAATTGGGTAAACAGCCGACTTTTCAGTATCAAAAACGTTACTGTCGGGCTTTCCGTTAACCATAAGTGATTGATAAAATGGAATGTAAGCCTTTAAACTTGCCTGATGGGTCAAAATCTGGCGGATCACCATATTTTCCTTATTGCTGCTATCGAGCTCCGGAAGGTATTTCGACAGTTTCTCGTCAAGATCAATCTTCCCCTCTTCATAGAGTTTCATTACAGAAATCGTGGTTGCAGCAATCTTGGTTATGGAGGCCAGATCGTATAAGTCGCTGTTTTTGACCGTATCGGTCTTTTCATAAGTATGAAATCCAAACGATTTTTGGTAAATAACGCTCCCTTTAACAGCAATAAGAACCTGACAACCTGGGTACACTGTATCAACAATTCCTTGTTTAACGATGGAATCAATTTTATTAAACACCTTACTATCCATACCTGCTTCCTCCGGTAAAGAATATTTCAGGCGACTTTTTATGGTGTTGAACCCTTTATTGACCGGAAATTCTTTTGAGGCCGTTACCGGAAGTTTTCCTGAAACGGAAATCCCCCCGAATATCGCCTCCGCCCCTGCCTGCTGGGCATATTCATGGTCCTGGTATGAAACAATTACCGAAGGAACCCTGTCAATATCTTCGAAAGCGGCCAAAGCATACGGGTTTGCGAACAAATCAAGAATCACAGTTTTTTCTTTGGCGATTTCAGTTACCAGCCTCACCATCTGATCATTGATGCCAAAATTGCCCGAAGGACTATTGGATGAACTATGCAGTCCTATTATAATAGTATTGTATGGATATAATGAAGCCTTCAATTCTGAATACTCCATTTCACTGAAATTCTTCGTCAGGTTTAAAAAATCGACATTGGTGTACTGCTTCATAATTGATTGAAAAGAAGTCGTTTGCCCCTCCCTTCCAATGGAAATGCACGCAATGTGCAGCGAATCCAGTTTCTTTAAAGGAAGCAGATTGCTGTCGTTTTTCACTAACGTAACGGATGATTCATATAGCCGGCGTTGCAGCCATTCGGAGTTAGGACGATGCAAATCCTCATAAATTCCCTGTAATTCAACCTTTTGTCGTTCAGCTAACCCGGTTCTGTATTTATAAGTCAGTACTTTTCTGCATTTCTGGTCGATATCCGCCTGCCAGAGGCGTCCACTGGCAACAGCCACTTTGATGGCAGCAATAGCAACCGGGACATTTTCGGACATCAGCAACATGTCATTTCCGGCCACCAGGGCCTTCACTTCAATTTCGCCGGGTTTGTTCGAAGCACTTACACCTTCCATTCCCAGGGCATCCGTAAAGATTAAACCTTTAAAACCCATGGTTTCCCTAAGCAATCCGGTTATAACCTTATAAGATAATGTAGTCGGGGTTTGTGCCGGATCGATAGACGGAACATAAAGATGAGCCACCATTACAGAATATAATCCATTCTTAATCAGTTCTTTGAAAGGATACAGATCCACCGAATCCAACAAAGCTTTGCTGTGATTGATAACTGGTAACGTTGTATGTGAATCTTTATCGGTATCACCGTGTCCGGGAAAATGTTTGGCGGAAGCCATCACACCATTGTCCTGGAGGCCTTTCATATAGGCAATACCTTTTCGGGCAACGTTTTCACGAACCTCTCCGAACGACCTGTAATTGATCACGGGGTTGCGGGGATTGCTGTTTACATCCACCACGGGGGCAAAATTCACCTGCAGCCCAATACGCTTGCACTGCCGTGCGATGTCGCAGCCCATCTCATAAATCAGGCTATCATCCTGAATAGCACCCAAAGTCATTTGCTTGGGATACGAAATAGTGCTGTCTTTCAGGCGCATCCCTAAACCCCACTCACCGTCGATAGCTACCAGCAAAGGGGTTTTCGACATCGACTGCCAGGTATTGGTCATGCGCGCCTGCGTAACCGGACCGCCCTGGAAAAAAATAACTCCGCCTACATTATATTTATTGACAAGGTCGGTAACACCCTTATTTTCCTCCATACTTTTATTACTGTATGCAGGAACCATGAATAACTGGGCGATGCGTTCATCGGGAGTCAGTGCTGAAAACACACTATCCACCCATAAAGATTCCTCCGATTCCTTACCCTGATGGGGCAAAGAACCGGAGTTATCCATATTGACAATTTGAGAAAATATTACAAGCGTGATGATACTAAAAAGTATCGTCCAGTAGGTTTTCATACCATATTAAAAAGCATACCTGTTATCCTCAATCAGCCTGTTGGCGATGCGGCGGCGTGATTCTTTCACGTTAAGAGGCTTGCAGGCAGTCAGTTTAATGAGGGCTGTGCGAAGTTTTTCAAATTCGGCACCTTCAGAAATGGCATTCACTGCATCCATACCCGATTTATATACCCTGCTGGAAGCTTCATAGATAAAGCAATTCAGGATGTCGCGATAAATGGCATTCTGCTCGCTCCCTTTCAGGTTTTCCGTTTTACGGACGCGCATCAGTACCGATTCAGCGGCATAAGTCTGGATGATCATATCTGAAATGCTCATCATAACTTCCTGTTCTGTGTTGTACAGTTTGCCCAGAGTTTCATAGGCACGGCCCATGATCATCAGCGCTGACTTTTTCATATTACGGATAAGTTCTACATAATATGTATAGTAGTCGTTTGAAGATGCGGACGCAATTTTATCATTTAAACATTCGTCGTACGCTTTTTTCGCCAGATCAAAAATCGGGGAACCGGCTTTCTTAGCATATTTCAATGTCTGATCTGCCACCACAAGGCGGTTGATTTCGTTGGTACCTTCGAAAATACGGTTGATACGTGAATCGCGATAGCAGCGGTCGACGGGCATTTCAGCTGAAAAGCCCATTCCACCATGAATCTGTACGGCTTCATCCACAATGTAATCCTGTGTTTCGGATCCGAATACTTTCAGGATAGCAGCTTCCAGGGCATATTCGCCAATGGCTTCCAGGTAGGCTTTACCTTTATCGAGACCCTGTTCCATATGGGCGTTGATGGTTGAATCAACATACTGGCTGGTTCTGTATACTGCGGTTTCGTTGGCAAAAGTACGGATGGCCTGCTCGGCCAGTTTGTATTTTATCGCGCCAAAAGAAGAAATGAAAACGCCGAACTGTTTACGCTCGTTGGCGTAATTCACTGAATGCAGCAATGCACGTTTGCAACCGCCGATGGTATTGGCGCCAAGTTTAATACGGCCAATATGAAGAATGTTCAATGCAATACGGAAACCTTCGCCCCTTTTACCCATGAGATTTTCGACGGGTACCATGCAGTCGTTAAAAAAGATCTGGCAGGTTGAAGAACCCCTGATACCCATTTTCTTTTCTTCTGCGCCAAAGGTTACGCCAGGGTAATTCCTTTCGACGAGGAAGGCACTAAGAATTTTGTCGTTATCGATTTTTGCGAAAACGGTCAGTACATCAGCAAATCCACCGTTGGTGATCCACATTTTCTGACCATTCAGAATCCAATGTTTTCCGTCTTCGGATAATACCGCGCGGGTTTTTCCGGAATTGGCATCGGAGCCGGCACCCGGTTCGGTAAGACAATAGGCAGCTGCCAATTCTCCCGAAGCCAGTTTCGGCAAATATTTCTTTTTTAGTTCTTCACTACCATAATATAATAAGGGTAAAGAACCGATACCGGTGTGTGCTGAAAATGCAACCGAATAAGAAAAGGCACTACCCAGTTCGGCAGCCACCATCATACTGGTCACGAAAGATTGTCCGAATCCTTCATATTCTTCAGGAATACTCACACCGAGCAGGCCCATTTCGCCCGACTTGCGGAGCAAATCTCTCAGTAGTCCCTCTTCGTGCGTGTCAATACGCTCGAGGATTGGGAAAACCTCTTTGTCGAGAAAATCATTGCAGGTTTCTGCGATCATTTTCTGTTCTTCGTTAAATTCTTCCGGAATGAAAACGTCTTCAACTTCCCGTAGAAGAAATTCACCCCCTTTTAAGTAACTTGATTGTTCCATGAGTTCGTCCTTAAAATTTATAAAGGTGCAAAATTAACCAAAGATCGTAAAATACAGGCAAATCCTAAAAGGACGTTATTAACAATCAGCTATAAACTACTGTTTATCAGTTAAAAACAATAACAGCTTTATAAATGTTTTAAGACTTTTTAACAGGTTTGACACTTCCGATAGTGACTCTTTCAGATTTTTGAATTTCACGATCGGGTAAATATTGGACACATTTTTAGTCATTTGACCGAACGCGAAAAATCGACAATCTTTGCCGCAATTTTTTATACTGTACGAATCTATGCGAGTAAAGTACAATTCGACTAACCATTAGCATTTTTTTTTATCTTTGCTCCCATCAACCCACAATTATAAGATATGGTAAAAAAATACATAGCCATTCTACTAATGTCGTTCGTTTTCGCAGGAACTGTTGCTGCCCAGGACGGACTGAATGATGCCAGCGACACTACTTTCTGGGATTTCGGTTTCTATGGTGCGGCCGATTATGATTACCGCATGTGTGCCGGTACCGGCGAAAACGGGATAAGTTCAGCATTTTTAAACACACAGGAAATCCAACGCATCGGCTATACTTTCGGGATCAACATGACGCGTCAGGTTGGAAAAATCGTTTACATCCAAACGGGGATTTTATATCAGAACAAAGGGTATATGACCGAATCCCTGCAGGATACAGTACTCGATCTTTACGACCATTTTCTCACAGCCAATGAATATACAAGCATTAGCCGGTATAATGCGTTGTACATCCCGGTAATCCTGCGTCTTAAATTATTTAAAGCCGGTAGTGTTCAATTCAACATGGGCATTGGCGCAGCACCTGAATTCTATTTAAGCAAGGCTACCCTATCGGTTTTCAGCGATCATATTGAAAGGGATGTTACAAAAGCAGAACAATTTTTCGACGTAAAAGGAATTTTCAACCTGAATATCAACATTCCCCTGTCCGATAATTTATCACTTGCCTTTGAACCCAATATCAGCTACAACATTCTTGGATTAAATGATGAAATTAATAAAGGTATACAAAGAAATATGTACACTGCCGGACTGGGCATCCAACTCAGTTATAAAGTCTCTGACCAGTCGATTTATGATTATTACTACAAGAATATCTATAAAAAACCTGTAAAATCAAGCTTTTAATAAATCCGCCACAGACCACAAGGACCAGAGACTAGGGACTTCTGACTAGGGACTAGGGACCAGGGACTATTTTTCATTCTTAATTCAAAACAAAATCCAACAATCCGTAAACATAAAGAACCGCCGGGCTTCCTTTGAATATTATTTACTGGAAACTTTTACTGCGGGTATAATGCTCACCGGGACTGAGATCAAGTCGGTGCGCGATGGCAAAGCGAATATTGGCGATGCTTATTGTTTGTTTAAAGGAAATGAACTTTGGGTGATCAATATGCACATTGCCGAGTACACTTACGGCACTTATTCCAACCACGATCCGAAAAGGGAGCGCAAACTCCTGCTCAACCGTAAAGAGCTGAAAAAACTTCTCATTAAGACCAAAGAAAAAGGGCTGACCATCATCCCCACCCTATTTTACATCAACGAAAAAGGACTGGCCAAGCTCAACATTGCCCTCGCCCGTGGCAAACATGCTTACGACAAGCGCGAATCCATAAAATCAAAAGACATTCAGCGGGATACCGATAAACACCTGTCGGACCGGTAATTTTATCGATTTTTTTGTTTTTTTAGGTCGAGGTCGAGGTCAAGGTTGGACATCCTCACATCACCACATCATCACATCATCACATCACCACATCATCACATCACCACATCATCACATCATCACATCATCACATCATCACATTTGTTCCTCATCAGATGATTCTCCACTCCGCCATGGAATCCCATCATCGTCATCATCGTCCTCTTCCTCCCATTTATGTTCTTCGCGTTGCATGCCCGCTTTACGGAAGAAAAAAGCAATGACCAGACCGGCGATGCCGCCCATCAGGTGCGATTCCCAGGAAATATTCATGTGCGGGAAGAAGTCGGGGAAAATACCCCAGAATAGTCCCCCGTATAAAAAAACCATCAGCAGCGATATAGCCATAAGCCTAACATGGCGACGGAATATTCCGCTAAAAAACAAAAAGGAAATATAACCATACAAAACGCCGCTGGCTCCGATGTGCCACGATTCGCGGGCAAAAGACCATACCCATATTCCGGTTATGACCCAAATCAGCAGATACACCTGCCAGGCCAGCTCACGGTAAAAATAAAAAATTACTGCCGTACTAACAAAGAGGGGAATTGAGTTTGCCGCCGCGTGCCCGGCATCAGCATGAATCAAAGGCGCTGTAAAAATACCGATTAACCCCTCCCATTTCAGCGGGTAAACCCCCAAATAATAGAGATCAAGAGAAAATGTCCATTCGGCCAGTTTGACCAGCCAGATCAAGCCAACAATTAACAGCCCTATAATGAGACTGTTTCTTATTCTGATACGTTCAATTTCGTGACTTGGATCCATTGGCGGCCTTAGCGTTTAGCAGGCAAAAGTACGAATTTTAACAGAAATTTTTCAAATTTTCTTAATTTAAAAGTGTCTATAATTCAATGAGTCACATTATTAAGAATTATTTAAATTTAACAATTTTAAGGTCGGATTTCCTTAATTTCTTCTTAAATTTGGATTCTTTTTGAGTTCTATTTGATTATATTATACTTTAACATATATTCTTTTTAGATAAACTCTTTTTTTTAACTCTGAAAAATAATTCAATTATTCTTAATTAATTCCTCAATCATGAAACGTTTAATTACTCTAATGTTTGTGCTTTTATGTGCCACAGGCGGCACTTTTGCACAGCTGACAGGAAGCAAAAGTATACCGGGCGATTATGCCACGGTTGCTGCAGCAGTTACTGATTTGAACACCGTTGGCGTTGGCCTTGGCGGGGTTACTTTCAATGTCGCGGCAGGGTATACGGAAACCGCACCTACGGATGGATTTGTAATTACCGCAACAGGAACTGCCACGGATCCAATTGTGTTTCAAAAAAGTGGCGCAGGAGCAAATCCAGTAATCACAGCTCCATTACTTGCTGCTGCAACCGCATTCGATGGCGTAATAAAAATTGCCGGAGGCGATTATATTACTTTCGATGCAATTGATATTATTGAAAATGCAGGCAATGTCACCAACCGGACGGATTGGGGATATGCACTTGTGAAAGGCAGCGCCACAGCACCTTTTAATGGCTGTCAGTACGTTACTATAAAAAATTGTAATATTAGTCTCGATAAAGCAAACACGAGTGCAATTGGCATTTATTCGGGCAATCATATTGCCACTGCAACCACATCACTTACTATTACGGCTACAACGGATGCCATGAATAATTGCAAATTCTTTAATAACGCAATTTCAAATGTTTATGGGGGTATTTCAATTGCAGGCTATGCCGCAGTAGCACCTTTTACCTTATATGACTCAAACAATGAGATCGGTGTAGACGGCGCAAACACCATTACCAATTTAGGCGGTGCAGCAACTTCTGTAAGAGCAATATATGGAATTTATCAAAACGGGTTGAAAGTAGCTAACAATATAATAAATTCATCATTAAATGGCTTAACGACCACTGGTTATGGCATTTTCATTTCTACTGGAACCTCTTCAAATGTTGATATTTACAGCAACTCCATTACACTGACACTCACGGCAGGCACATACACGAGCACCGTTAACGGGATAAGCAATGCTATGGGCAGCACCGCTGCCTCAAACACTGTAAATATCTACAATAACACGATTTCAAATTGTAATATCTCGGCTGCTACAACGGGTTCCTTTAGTGGTATTGTTAATAGCGCTACTGCTGCAACTGTGAACATATACAGTAACACCGTAACAGGAACAACTCTTGCTGGAACAGGTGCATTTATTGGTATTTATAATAGTGCGAGTATGAGTACCAACCCCTTAACTATTTACTCAAACACTATCAGTAACAATACGAAAAATGGAGCAAGTGGCAACATGTATTGTATGCAAGCAACCACTGCAACCGTAAATTATTATCTGAATAGTATTCATGATAATGCTGCTGCCGGAACTTCAACATTTTATGGATATTATAATGGTGGCTCTCCTGTTTCAGAAACCTATCGCGATAACACCATTTATAATTTGACGCATAGTGGAACAGGTACACTTAATGCAATTCAGATTTCCACAGCCTCAGGAGTAAAAAACGTCTACGGTAATACCATATATGGATTAACCTCCGGTGGGAGTGTTAACGGATATTCAAGCGCATACGGTGCTCCTGCAAACATCTATAAAAATAATATTTACAACCTGACTACAACTGGTGCAGCAACCCAGGCAACCGGTATCACTTTTTCAGGACCTTCTGGTAATATTTACAATAATTTTATTTCTGATATTAAAGCTACCGCATCAACAAACGTTAATGCTGTGATCGGGATAAATGTTAGTGGTGGAACTACGCAAAATTTATACTACAACACCATATATCTAAATGCAACCAGTTCTTCCGTAACGACTTTTGGAACTTCAGGGATTTATGCAAACACCACCCCTACTGTTGAACTGAAGAATAATATCATTGTAAATAATTCTACAGCTATTGGTGCTGCTTTTACAGTGGCATACAGAAGAAGTAGCACAATCCTTACTTCTTATTCCGCAAATTCTAACAATAACGATTTTTATGCGGGAACACCTTCTGCTACCAATGTGATTTTTTACGATGGCACCAACAGTGATCAAACCATTGCTGCTTTTCAAACCAGGGTTGCACCCCTTGATGGGCAGTCATTCAGCAACCTGCCTCCTTTTGTAAACATTGCAGCTGCTCCTTATGATCTGCATCTGCAGACCACCATCAGCACCATGTGCGAAAGTGGCGGGGTGAGTATTGCAGGAATTACTGATGACTTTGATGCAAACATCCGTCATGGCGAGATAGGCTACACCGGAACAGGATCTGCCCCCGATGTTGGTGCAGATGAAATGGATGGAATCCCCTCCTTTACTTGTGTGGCTCCGGTTCCGGGTAATACCGTAACAACAGCCAATAACCTCTGCCTCGGTGATGCCATTACCCTCTCTTTACAAAATATTCAGGCAGGTACCGGTGTTTCTTTCCAGTGGCAGAGTTCAACGGATGGAATAACCTACGCTGATGTTACAGGAGAAACAAGCTCAACCTATAACCTTGTTCCTTCCACTGATTTATATTATCAGTGTGTTGTGATTTGCCAGAATGGCCCAACAACAGGAACTTCCACCCCACTGCAAATAGTTTTCAATAATCATATTACTGGCACTACACCTGCTTCCCGTTGCGGAACAGGAACTGTTGACCTTTCAGCTACCGGTAGTGCAGGCACAACCATAAACTGGTACAATGTGGCCATGGGAGGCACATCATTAGGTACGGGTTCACCCTTTACTACACCTGTGATCAGCGATACTACAATCTTTTATGTTGCAGCCGAAATTCCAGCTATAGGAACTGTTATCGGTGCTGGAGCCTCTACGAGTTCTGGTTTCGAAAGTCCTTTCTACCATTCATATGGCGGCATGAAAGCTCAGTATTTAATCTTAGCTTCTGAATTAACCGCTGCCGGATTAACCGCTGGAAATATCAACACATTATCAATAAATGTTGTATCAGCCGGAACATCATATTCTACCTTTAACCTTAGTTTGGGTGCTACTGCATCAACAGCTCTTACCACCACCTTTGAAGCAGGTCTGACCAATGTTTTTTCAGCCCCTGCTATCACGCTGAACACAGGTTTGAATACCATTACTTTTGCTATTCCATTTGCATGGAACGGGACATCCAATATTGTTATTGAATCATGCTGGAGTAATAATAACTCAGGTGGCACCAGCGCTACAGTAAAATTCGATAACCCCGGGTTTGTATCTGAGGCTTATTTCAGGGCCGATAGTCAAACTCCTGCCGTTTTATGCGCCACAGCAACCGCAACCTTAACAATGAGTGCAAGGCCACAGTTTTACCTGAATTATATACCCGTATGTTCAAGCCCACGCATTCCTGTTGTAGCTACCGTAACTACCCCTCCGGCTATAACCGCAACGGCTACACCACCCTCTATCTGTATAGGAAGTTCCTCTACATTGAATGTTACAAGTACGAATGACCCCAATTACACTTATGTATGGATGCCCGGCACACTTACCGGCCCTTCGCACATTGTAATACCAGGAAGCACTACAATCTACAATGTAACGGCTACTGATGCCACTGCAGGAGTAAATAGTGGTTGTGTTACTACAGCTATGGTTACAGTAACAGTAAATCCTTATCCCACCGCACTCGTTATAAGCCCCGCCGCAGATACCTTATGCGCAAATGCAATTCAGCTGCTGACAGCTACCGGCGCAGCGCTTGATACAAACGGCGTTATTGGCACCGGAGTAACTGGTTCCACAACATCAACCCCTTTCAAAGGGAATTGGGGTGGTTCTAAAAATCAAATGCTGTATACTGCCGCAGAACTTACTGCCATGGGCATGAAACCGCAAGGAGTGATTAAGGATATAACCTATGGAATTTCTGCCTTTACAGGTCCTTATACTTTTAACGATTTTACGGTTGGGATGAAAAACACCGCTTCAAGTGTGCTTACCACTACTCTCGAAACAGGTGTTAGCGAAGTTATTGCACCATACAATTTAGTGCTTAGCGGAACCGCGCCTTTCTCCAAAACGCTTACCCTGAATACGCCATTTGTTTGGGACGGAACATCAAACCTCTTAATTGAAACATGTTTCAATAATGCAGACGGTGGTGGGGTTGTAGCTAATAGCGCTTCAGTTTATTATACAACCACAGCCACTTACCAGACTGTCTACTATAACAGCGATAACAACGACACCGTATGTTCTGTACCTGGCACAGGAACCAGGACATACACCCGTCCGAATATTGGTTTTGCTTTTACAAAGAGCATTCCTCCTGTCTGGTCACCGCTTACAGATTTATACACTGATGCTTCTGCCACACTTCCATATTCCGGAACGGCCGCTTCTTTAGTTTATACTAAACCAACAGCGAATATCATTTATACCGCTACGGCAACCTCTCAAGCTGGTTGTGCCAGTTCAGCGACCTCTGATATTAAAGTTAACGACCTTGCTGTTTCCTTAGTAACATCAACTGATATTACCTGTAATGGACTTACCAATGGAACCATCACTGTATCAAAAACCGGTGGCTATCCAGGATATTATTACAGTATTGATGGTGGAACCTCATGGCAGACTTCAAATATCTTCAGCGGACTTGCTGCAGCCAACTATACAGTGATGGTGAAAGACACTCTTAACTGTGCAGTTGCTTATGCCTCTAATCCAGTTATTATCACAGAGCCTGCAGCTATCAATATTACCAGTGCAGTCCCTGTGAATGTTTCATCCTGCCTCCTTCCCGATGGTACCATTACGGTTACCGCCACCGGTGGCACCGGAATACTCAATTATACTGCTGATGGAAGCACATGGCAGATCTCTAATGTCATAGTGGGTCTTGCCGCTGGAAATTATAACATTCAGGTAAAAGATGCCAACAATTGTATTGTCGACTATGCATCCAACCCGGTTACTATCGGAACCCCGCCAGCTGTTATTATCGACACAGTAATTACTACAAACAACACTTGCTTTAGCAGTGATGACGCCACGCTGACAATTACTGCCCATGCAGGGAAAACACCTTACACTTATTCAATCGACGGTGGTGCAACCTACGTGAGCAATGGCGGCGTGTTTACCGCTCTTGAGCCTGGAATCTACGATGTATCAGTGAAAGATTCAAACACCTGTGTGACTGTATATGCATATAATCCGATTTCAATTACTGAACCGGATATTATCACCATCACTCCGGGATCTGTCCCTGTACTTTGTAATGGTGGCTCTACAGGAATCGCTTTCGCTGACGTAACAGGCGGCACCGCACCTTATGATTATTCATGGAGCCCGGTTGTCAGTTCTAATGATTCTGTCTTTGGTGTCCCTGAAGGAACTTATGTAGTTACGATTACTGATGACAACGGTTGTATCGCTACCGAAAATGTTATTGTAACTGAACCTACTGCAGTGGCTATTACCTCAGTAATTTCAACCAATACACTTTGTCACAACACAACGGATGGCACCATCAGCATCACCGCAACAGGTGGAACCGGTGCATATAGTTACAGCATTGATAATGGATCTACCTGGCAAGCCAGCGGTGTTTTCAACAACCTTCCGGCTGCCAACTATACCGTTGTTGTAAAAGATGCAAACGAATGTACCCTTGTGTATGCCAGCAACCCTGTAGTGATTGCTAATCCCACTATGGTGTCCATCACCAACGTAGTTTCTACCGATGTGAACTGCTATGGCGTTAACGACGGAACCATTACCATTACAGCAACCGGTGGAACACCACCTTACCAGTACAGCATCAACAATGGCGGAACCTGGCAAATCAACGGTAACTATACCGGACTTTTTGCTGCAAGTCGCGTTGTTTTAGTAAAAGATCTTAACGGATGTACTGCCAGCTGGAGTTCAAATCCTGTAGTTATTACTATGCCCGCAACGGCTGTCGCTAACCCAACGGTAACCTCTACCAACGTGCTTTGCCTCGGTGGCAGCGATGGAAGTATTACCATGAGCACAAGCGGTGGAACACCGGGATATGAATACAGTATCGACAATGGCACCAATTATCAGGTTTCCGGATTCTTCGGTGGTCTGTCAAGTGGAAGCTATACCCTCAAGGTAAGAGATGCTAATGGCTGTATTAAAGCTTATGCTTCAAACCCACTGGTGATCAGCGAACCTGCTACAGCAGTTAGTGTATCAACTGCTGTTGGTACCGACCTTACCTGTAACTCAGGAGCTAACGGATCAATCGTGGTTACCGCAACAGGTGGCACCGGCGCACTGCAGTACAGCGCTGACAATGGTGTTACCTGGACAACCAACAGCACCATTACTGGCCTGGCTGCTGGTGATCATTACATCAGGGTTAAAGATGCAAACGGATGTACCGATATATACACTGGCAACCCGATCACCCTTACCGAACCTATCCCAATCATTATTACCGGAATTTCTACGACTGATGTATTATGCAACGGAAATACCGATGGTTCTATCGAAGTATATGGAATCGGCGGAACAGGAATCCTGGAATACAGTATCGACGGTGGTCTTACCTGGCAGTCAGGATATAGCTTTATTGGTATCCCTGCCGGATCATATACTGTAATGGCCAAAGATGACAACGAGTGCATCATGGCTTACAGTTCAAACCCCGTTGTTATCAATGAACCTGATGCTATCAACATAAACAATGTAAGCGTTACCAATAACTTATGTTACGGTACAAGTACAGCTGTTATTGATATTACCGCCATCGGCGGAACAGGTACCCTTGAGTACACCATCAACAATGGTCTTTCATGGACCTCGGCAAATCTGTTTACAGGTTTAATGGCTGGCACCTATAATATCAAGGTCAGGGATGAGAATCTTTGTACTAAGAATTATTATGCAAATCCCGTCGTGATTACCGATCCTGACCAGATCATTATCGTGGCTGTGGATTCCACTAACGTAACTTCCTATGGCGGCCACGATGGCACCATCCAGGTTGTTGCTTACGGCGGAACAGGTGTACTGCAATATTCTGTCAACAACGGAACTACCTGGCAGGTTGGTAACCTCTTTATCGGACTGATTTCCGGAGGTTATTATGTTCAGGTGAAAGATGCAAACGGATGTGTTGTAACCTATGGAAACAACCCCGTCATCATCAACGAGCCTGACGGTATCAACGAAAACGAAGGTGCTTCGGCAGTTTCTGTTTATCCGAATCCTACTGAAAGTGAAATCACCATTCAGGGAACCTTCCAGGATGAAATCCTGAGTATTGAAATTCTTACCATCGAAGGTAAGTTGCTCGATATCGTTTCGATTGATGATTTCGTAGCTAACAACATGACGGCAAAATATGTATTCGCTTCAGAAGTGAAGGGCATCTATTTTGTCAGACTGATAACGACCAATAACGTTTACCTGAAGAAAATTTCTGTCAATTAATCTTCAGCAAATATTTATTAAAGAGGCTGCATTTTGCAGCCTCTTTTTTTTTATCCCCTGCCGAACGGGGCCTTCCTTCCTTTCAGAATATTTAGTCTATATTTGTTTCATAAAAATTGGCAGTGAAAAATTTTGTCAGAACCCTCCTTACCCTTTTATTGATACTCCCGGGAATTCTTGCCTCCGGGCAGACTTTTTATGGTCATTACCCTCTCAACAAAACAGCACAGGCTGACCAGGCTACAAAGGAAAAATTTTCACACTATCTTCAGATTTCCAACCAGATCATGTACCGATCGCCTGACACATCGCTCAGGGAGGTGAACACTGCCTATCTGGAGGCACTTAAATCAAGAAACCCTGAAGAAAAGGCTTTCTGCGAGACTATGCTCGGGGATATTTATAAAGACAAAGGAAGCTATGCGATATCCAGTAAATATTATTACAGCGCTCTGGCATGGTACAACGCAAACAATGATACCCTTAAAGTAACTGCTTTGCTGTCGGCAATCGCTGATTTAAACAGGGCCATGGGAGAATATCAGATGGCGCTCGATCTGCTGCAAACAGCGCAAAACATGTTTTACCCATACATTCCCGATCGCAGGATCCTGGCAACCATCCAGGCATATAAAGCCGCTATTTATTATGAAGTCCTTTCGATCGGATTCCGCCCATTAGTTTATAATGCAACAGGAAAATCATACCCCGACAGCATCTACCAATCAATGGATGCGCACGGAAGAGAATTCTTCCTGAAAAATGTCTGGAGTTCTTATTCCACTTCCATGAAGATTTGCGATAGTCTGCTGATTATTAAAAACCTCAATCTTCTCGGAAAATTCAACCAGATGACTGGCGATTATAAAAGCGCACATATATATTATAATCTGGCATTTAATATTATCGAAAAAAGTAATATTATTAACGAAAAAGCACTGGTGCTCTCAAATATTGCTTCCACTTACATGGAACAGCGAAACTGGGATCAGGCGTTAAAATTTGCATTACATGCGAATATCGAATCAGAATCTTCCGGCGCGATATATTACAAATGGCTGGCTGCCAGTAACCTTTATCAGATCTATAAGGCAAGGAACGAATTTGAGAAGGCACTGAAATACAAAGAAAAAGACGCGAGTATTATTGTTTTTCTCTACAATGAAAAAGCGCGTAAACAACTATACCTGACCGGACAGAAATATAAAACACGGCAGCAAACCATCGAAATTCAAAAATTAAAAAACGAAAAGCTTTTTCAGGAAAGAATCGACATCCTTTTTATAATTTTATTCGCCTTTATCCTCTCTGTACTCATCCTGGTTCTTATGATGCTTTATAAACGCTTCAGTAATGCCAAACGGAGGAAAATTGAAACCGATAAGGAAAATATTCTGAAAGCTGAATTGCTCGAGAAAGCTGAATCTGCCAGCAAAACAAAAAGCGGATTTCTGGCCAATATAAGCCATGAAATCAGGACCCCCATGAGCGCTATGCTTGGCTATGCTGAACTTCTGAACGGTACTGATATTGATAAAGTTCAAAAAGATTACATCCAGGGAATCCTTCATAGTGGTAAAATTTTACTTGCACTTATCAACGACCTCCTTGACCTTTCGAGATTTGAATTGGGAAAAACCTCTTTATCACCCAAGCCGATCGGGTTAGGTTCCTTATGTGATGAGGTTGAAAAAATCGTACATTATCAACTCCAAAAAAACAACATTACCTTCGAAAAGTACTTACTGAACATCAGCGACAAATTGTTTTTCCTCGACGAAATCCGACTGAAACAAATTCTGCTTAACCTTATCGGAAACGCCATAAAATTCACCAGGGATGGAAAAATAACCCTCACAATAGAAGCTGTTTATAATGGGGACAATGCCAATCTTATCTTTATTATCAACGACAACGGGATTGGGATCAATAAAGACCAATTGGAGATAGTATTCGAACCCTTTCATCAATCAGATCCTGGTGTAATGGAAGATGCTCCCCTCGGTTTCGGATTGGGTCTCCCCATTACCAAAAAACTCGTGCATTTAATGAATGGAACCATTTCGATAGAAAGCGAAATCGAAAAAGGAACGACGATAAAATTTGAACTCCCTAACGTATTGAGTGCTGATTATCATGTTAACATAGATTATTCAACAGGTTCAAGCGATGACGTTATTTTTTCACCTTCCAAAATACTAATTGCTGAAGATAATCCCATCAATTTAGAGGTGCTACTCTCCTATCTTAAGTATTTAAAGCCCGGAATAAAAGTGGCTTCTAATGGAATTGAAGTACTTAAGATTTTAAAATCATTTAAACCCGATGTTATTCTTCTCGACATTCAGATGCCGGTTATGGATGGAATACAAACCATAAAAAAAATTAAAGAAACCCCTGAAATGCAGGGAATACCAGTCATTGCCCTCACTGCATATTCTATTGAAGAAATTCCTCTTAACGTCCGCAATGACTTTTTCGGATACCTGCGCAAACCGATTTCTAAGAATGAATTAGTGGGATTACTTAAACAAATTTTACCCTTCATTCTTCAGGAAAGCGGAGTTGCAAATAGTCCTCATACCCAATCAACAACGCTTTCTTCCGACGAAACCGCCTACATCAGACAGCACTTGCTGCCGTTATGGACAGAAACAAAAACGCTGATGAGTAAAGACGAGATTGAGGAATTTGCACATCAGGTAAATGCGTTCGGAACCCAACATTCTATCAAACCTTTAGTGGAATGGGCAACACAGATACAAACTCATGCTCAGAATTTCGACATTAAAGAGCTTTACGAAACCTTCAATGGTTTCCAAATCCTCGTAAATTCATTAATTTAATCAGGATGGAAAACATTCTTCTGAATTCTTCAATACTTATTGTCGACGACAGTTTTGAAACATTGTCGCTTCTGGGAAAAATCTTAACCAAACACAACTTCAATGTTGTGCCCGCCAGTTCGGGGTCACAGGCAATAGCCCTGGCCCGGTCAAAGAAACCTGATTTGATCCTGCTCGACATCAACATGCCCGAACCAGATGGATTTATGGTTTGCGAAACACTGAAAAAAGATCCGGAAACACAACATATTCCGATCATCTTCCTTACGGGAAAAACGAATGAAGACGACATCCTGAAAGGATTCCAGTCGGGGGCGCTTGATTACATCCAAAAACCATTTAACCAGTCAGAACTATTGGCACGGGTACGGACCCATCTGAAACTGGTAAAATTGCAACAAAAGAGTCTCGAACACATTTACCTCCTGCATCAGCAGGAACTCGAACTGTTTCAAAAAGAAAAAGAGCAAGCCGAAAGTGAATTGGATTTCAAAAACAAGGAACTTATTAATATGGCAATCCAATTAACCAAATTCAACAAAAGTGCTGAAAGGTTTATCTATACGCTGAATGACGCCATAACGTCTCTGGAACCAGAACAGCAGGACAAACTCAGCTGTATGATCCGCTCCTTTTCTCTTCAACTGCAGGATGACACCTGGAACGAAATTGAACTTTTATTTCTTAATCTTCACAGCAATTTCTTCAACAACTTGCTCGCTCAATTCCCGGGATTAACTAAAAACGAATTACGCCTTTGCGCATTTCTCCGGCTGAACCTTTCAATAAAAGATATTGCCTCCATTACCATGCAAACTGAAGAAACCATAAAAAAATCGCGCTACCGGCTCCGCCAAAAACTAAATATGGCCAGCGACGAAAACCTGAACGGATATATTATGCAGTGTTAGAGCGTGTGCCTGTTCAATAACAAAATCATGCGCTAACCAGAATAATCCCCGAACAAACTCCGTTATCTTCAGAATTTACTTTTAATTGTCTAATTTTGTATCCTTATTTTGAACATTCAAATATCAAAAAAATGAAACAATCACGTCACTATGGTGATTTCTCGTTAATACTTTCATTAACGTTTATACTATTATTTTCAGGCAGTTTCAGCGCTTCCGCCCAACATCACGACCCTAAAAAATCGGATCAGAAATTTGCTGCCGCATTGCAGATTATCCGTTTTGCCTACGTTGATACGGTGAATGAGGAAAACCTCACCGAGGCCGCCATCGAAGGAATGCTGAAAGAACTTGATCCCCACTCAACGTATATGTCGAAAGAGGAAGTGGAAAAAGCCAACGAACCGCTTCTGGGAAACTTTGAAGGAATTGGCGTACAATTCGAGATCCTGAAAGATACCATTATCGTTGTAACCCCCATCCCAGGAGGACCTTCAGAAAAACTCGGCATTATGTCAGGCGATAAAATCGTTAAAATAGACGGACTGGATGCTACCGGACCGAAAATTAACAACGAATTCGTACTAAGCAAACTAAGAGGTAACAAGGGAACTATTGTTACCGTTTCCATTTATCGCAAAAGAGCCAAAGAACTGATCGACTTCAACATTACCCGCGATAAAATCCCCATTTTCAGTGTGGATGCGGCCTACATGGCTGCCCCTGGTGTGGGCTATATCAAACTGAATAAGTTTGCTGCCAGCACCATGGAAGAATTTAATGCGGCCCTGGCAAAACTCAAAGGACTGGGAATGTCGAGCCTGATTCTTGATCTCCAGAACAACTCCGGTGGTTATCTGAATACCGCCATTGACCTCGCTGACGAATTTTTGCAGGCGGGAAAACTTGAAGTGTATACCGAAGGTTTTTTTAGCCCCAAAATGGAGAATGTAGCCACCGAAAAAGGTGAGTTTGAAAAAGGAAGGCTGATTATATTGGTAAATGAAGGGAGCGCCTCAGCAAGCGAAATTCTTGCCGGTGCTGTGCAGGATTGGGACCGCGGTATCATCATCGGTCGCCGTACCTTTGGAAAAGGACTGGTTCAACGCCCTTACAGCCTCCCCGATGGCTCAGTGATCCGTCTCACTACCGCCCATTATTACACCCCTACCGGTCGCTGCGTTCAAAAACCCTACACCGAAGGTGTGGATAAGTATTATGAAGATCTTACCAAGCGATTCGAACACGGAGAGTATGTGAACATGGACAGCATTCATTTCCCTGACTCCCTGAAATATTATACACCGAACAAACGCCTCGTTTACGGTGGTGGCGGCATCATGCCAGATATCTTTATCCCTCTTGATACCACACGGGCTACCGATTATTACTCCACGCTTATCCGCAAAGGCATTATTAACGAATATACCCAGAAATACCTCGAAACCAACCGGGAAAGCCTCAAAAAACAGTACGCTACCGCGGATGAATTCTGTCAAAAATATATCATTACAACAGACTTTTTGAACGACTTTGTTGCTTTCGCTGATAAAGAAGGTGTGAAGAAAAATGAGGAAGATTTCGCAAAATCTGAAAAGTACCTTAAAAATCTGCTGAAGGCCCGCCTTGCACAAACCTTGTTCGATTTCGGTGCTTTCTGGCAAGTTTATAATGAAGCCGATGACGTTTATAATAAAGCATTGCAGGTTATCCAGGATAAAGGAACTTTCAAGGAACTAAAGATAAACGACTGATATTAAGATTTTTGATACCCATTCAAGAAGCGCTGTGCCCTAAGCACAACGCTTCTTTTGTTTAGTTTTCCTACCTGTTAAATATTCTTGCCTTTTAGAGAACTTTTTGTCCGTTTTTCCGTATAAAGGGTGCCTCAAAATATTCGTATATTTGTAGTTTAACCAGCTGTTCATCCGTGATTTAAATGCGTACCCTCTGTTTCCGTCTGTTGATACTGCTCGCTATGGTAACCGTTTCACTCCGCGGATATACCCAGGACAGTATACCCCAGATCGACGAATGGAAGGAGATTTTTCAGCTTCGTAACAAATTTTATGAGGGCCAGTTCGGTAGCCAAAACCTGATGGGACTTTTCGACGGTCAATTTGTCGGCCCCAACAACCAAACCGACTTTGGGCTGCGCACCTATACTACTGCTTTTGATTACCTTACCCTTGGAAACAACCTGCTGTCGCTCCTGATTAATCTGGATTATACGGCCGACAATATCAAATTTATTGAAGCAGGAAAAATCCCCAACACGGTTCCATACGAACTCGGATGTATTTCGTTCTATAGTATAGCCGATGATAAACGCTGGGTCGATTCCGTGTTTAGCACTAAACTCGGAAAAATGGTGGCAGTAGATAAGCCTTACTATGCCAGGGATTCCCGGCTCAAAATCGACTCGACCAAAGTTGAAGTGAAACTTTGTGGGGTGCAAACCAGAATCAAAGTAGGAAAGGAAATTATCTCAGATACGATGATGATCAAACCTATTAATGGATCTGGCTCCTGGAAAGATGCGAATAATTATGATATGATTTATGAATGGATGGAGGTTATTTTTAAGGCTAATATGGATTCATTCGATATACAAAAACGACCCTTTTCAAAACATACCCCCGAGGACATCCAACAATGCATTTTGCAGCGATTCGATACTAAAAAATATCTGGAAGCAAACCACAGGGTTGAAAAAGAACTTGAATATAAAATATCGGACCCTATCGGATATGAGGTGTTTGATCTCTTACATCAACCCAATGGAAAAATCTTTCGCGTAAAAAACTACGAGATTTTCAGGTTTTTTAACGATGTGTATTACAGGGATTTTTCAGGTACTCCCTCAAAAAGAAACCCTGTTTGGTATAACGCCTATCAGTACGATAAGGATACAGAAAAAAATACCAAAGGAATGATCGAATTTATCCGTTTATCTTATGGGGCCGGAAAATATATCATGCCCACAGTAATCCCCAGAGATTTACCCGCCTTCACTCAATTCGAAGGCGTTGTGATGTATTCGAGCGGAACCGATCGCATGAGCCACTCAAATAAAGACGACATCTGGATCAATACCATCAACGGCCGGATGGTTGACCGCAACTTTTTTGAATACCCGGCTGAACAGGGCATTCTTCCGCTGAATGATGACGGAACCGTGGATCGTATCTATAAAATTTATTCTTGGAAAGACAGAAAGCTTTACTGGGCTTATATATACTGCGGAAAACATGCCGGCGTCAGAGGCGGTAAGCCCGGGAAATCTTTTGTTGATCAGGTCGACAATTTCCGGACTCAATACAACGCCCGTGATTACTGGCACTTTATTGATGATGTCGATTATGCTACAGACGTTAAAAACCGTATGCCTGCCTTTGTACAGGAACTTCAAAATTATGTAAACAGGGTTGAGGGGGTCTCAGGGAAAACCGTTCCCAGCATTAAATACAGTTTAAAAAAACCTGGCGATAAGAAAAACGAGGAGATCACCCTTGTTAAAACACTCAGATTCAATACCGATTATACTGCAACGCTCGATCCGGAAGGACTGATTATCCCCTGGGAGATTGTTGAAATTGTTGATGATCGTCTGGTCAAAACAAAGCATATTAAATTAGATGTCTTAAATGAAGAAATCTATCTTGAAGACCTGGAGGAATACCTTCTTGCCAACGACCTCGCGGGATCAGAGGTACAAAAATTTAACAGAGAATACAAAAAAGGACAGAAAAACATGGAACCGGTAGCTGATACCGTTGAGAATAACACCGTTTACTATAACAAACAGGTTTTTGACCTTACCAATACCGATGACGTAAAAACACTGTTAGATAATATTCTTCAGGATATTTCCTCTCTGGAATACCAGATCCCAGAACAAACCTCTTCTGTTGAATGGCAGCGCACGCGAAAAGTTGAAACACTTGAAGCCAAACTTGAGCTGATGGAAGAAGAGGGAAAAACCAATACCGATGACTATGCAAATGCATCCAAAGATCTTGATCTTCAAAAAGATCAGCTTCAAAAAATGGAGAGCAAACTAAAGTTTCTGGAAACCAGTAAGGAGCAATTGCTAGAGTTGAAATTCCTTTACAGAGATGCGTACATTTCGAACCTGCAAAACAACCTCGGTAACATCCGCGAAAAAAAATCGTTCATCAACGATCAGATCACCAAACTGATAAAAGAACGTCAAACAATGGAACAGGAAGGGAAAGCGGGTACCCCAGAATATGATCTTATTGTACAATCGCTCAAAAACAAAGACAGCGAGTTGCTCGAAATACAGGAAAAAGAAAACCAACTGCTCCAGATGATTGCAGATCAACAAAACACGAATGGGCAATAATTACGTAATTTTGTCACCCGGATTATTGCCACTGACAAAAAAAAACCTTGTGGTTTCGATACACTTAAAACTGGTTACTATTTCCTGTATCCTTTGCGGATGCCTTATGTCTGGCTGTAGCAAAACCGAGTTATCTCCCTCTGGAATCGCTATATTAAACCTTCAAACGGAAGTGCCCCTCCGTGATGTTGAGTTCGTAAACGACACGCTTGGCTTTGTTTGTGGCGGAATTCCCGGCGAGACCGGTATAATCTGGAGAACCATGAACGGTGGTATGACGTGGTCGCGCGTGCTGGAGGTTCCCGGTAGATGCATCTACGATGCGGATTTCTTCGATGGCAACAATGGCTACGCAGGGGGAGATGCCCTGATGTTGCTGCATACCACCGACGGCGGAACGACGTGGAAAAACGAATACGAACATGCTGACTTCAGCAACTGGTCAGAGTTTATCAAACCCATCCGGAAAATCGCTTATCCGAATCCACGCACCATCATTGCCATTGGCGGAGACACCTGGTACAAAGGTCTTATGTGCGTCAGCCACAACTGGGGACAAGACTGGTTCTTTAAAGATTTCGATAACCAGCTTAACGATATCGCAGTGCCCGATATCAGTGCTGTCTGGATTTGCGGCTATGGCCTGATGTTACTGTCGGCCGATTCATGCGCCAACCTAAATACCCTTGAAATCAATGAAGATAATTTTACTGCGATTGACTTCTCGGGCACAGCTGTTGGCCTGGCCTGCGGCTATAACGGTGGTATTTACAAAACCACTGATTCAGGCCTCTCATGGACAGAAGTATTGAAATCGAACAACACTTTTGATAAACGCCAGCACTTTAACGATATCCGTTTTATCAATAACAACCGCGCACTTGCTATAGGTAATAACGGTCTGCTGCTCCTCAGCATCGACCAGGGCGAACACTGGCAAACCCTTAAAATCGACACCGAAAACGACTTGTTATCCCTTGCCGAAAAGTCTGCCGGCGAAATCTGGCTCTGCGGAAACAACGGTTTTTTATGTCAGATTTTTTTGTAGACCGGGTATGTTCTGATGCTATTTGGTTGATTAGTTAAAGAATTAATCATTCAACTATTCACCTAAACGCTGGGGGATCCCGAATCAAGTTCGGGATGACCGCATCTATCTGGTTGACGCCATTAACCATTAACCATTACTCATTAACCATTAACCATTAACCATTAAAACGTAATTCCGACACAAGATTCAACGAAATCTGCCGTCATTAAATTTGATTTAATATAAACCCCCAACCATACGTTGAAACGACTTTGACGTTCGGGTTTTAAAAGATAAAACTGCGCCCCTAATTTATTACACCACCACGTCTTCATCTTTGCCGTGGTGCCGCTGCCATAGGTCATTTCAAAATATTCCCTCTGAAAGGGATTATAAACATTAATTCCACTTTGCCACAGCAGTCCGAAGCGCCCCAGCAGAAATTCATTTCCGATAAAAAGGCTTACCACACTTGATTTTATCCGCTGATTTTTTCCGTAAAAATCCTGATCGATGATATAATCGTAAAAACCCGAATAATACGACAGGAACACACCCGCCTGCAGATTGCTGATCTTCCCTACCCTCTTGCTTGCATAGGCAGTTGCAATGTAGACTGGATATTTCGGACCGCCAATTGGTTTGGTTGCAGACCCAAATTCGTTCACGCCGAACCCTATCCTGAGGTTGGCTTTCAACCGATGGTCAATCACCGGCTCCTGCCCTTCTGTTTGTTTAATGGCGGGTTTTCCGTAAGGATAAACCTTAATACCGGCATTAAGGGTAAAAGTGTTTAACCCGATATTGGGCAACTGATAATGACCGTTGCTGAAATGCACCATGCTCAATCCGCCCCAGAGCGATAGATAACGGTTTAATACTTTACGATAATATACAGAAAGGTAGGTAACATTGGCCAAACGACTGCCAATCACCAGGTTTTTCGGGTTCTCCAGCCGGTCGTAAGGTTTGCTGAACCAGGCCAGTCCGGTACCCAACCGTACATCTACAGGCACTTTCCGGTCGTCGCGACTTTCGAACGTGATATCGGGAATCAGGGAATAATTGCTGCCCAGCACTTCTTTATTCCCAAGAAACCCATACATAAACGATACGCCAATCTGTGGATACCTCCATGCCCGGTGCCAGGCCTTTGTTCCATAACATTTATAACCTGCATGAAGTTCCCCATATGCAGTAATGTTATTGTCGGGATAATTGGGGTATATCTTAATTTGTTTCCCTGCAAAACCGTTGGCTTCAAACACCAATCCCTGCTTTCGGTTACCCTCAGATAACCCCTGGGATAACCCATCCGGAAGCCACAGCAACCCGAAGCCTGCTAAAAGCAATACTTTCAGCCACGCACCCGCAAAATACCGGAATGGGATTATTTGTTTCATTACGCATTTTTCAAATCAGGCAAAAATATCTCGTTAAATTGTACAATCCATCCAATTTCCGAACAACCATTAACAATTAACCATTAACCATTAACCATTATTTCGCGGTTGCGCCCACAAAATAATGTTTTTTATCGCTGAACAACAGGTTGAAGGTTGTAAGGCTACCGTATATTCTGGTGATATATTGCTGCATGCCGATCTTCTCTTCGTCGGTCAGTTTCTCGTTACTGTTGATATTTTGTTCAAGCACCCTGAGCCGGTCGCGCAGCATCACGATTTTGTGAAAAAAAGCCTCCAGCGGCACTTCCTTCGACTGCAGTGCCGGATTGTCTGGAATCAGCAACATTTTGCCTCCCAGCCACCGGTCAGCCATGGGAACAATTTCCTGCATGGCCCCATATTTATCCAAAACCGAAATCATCATTTGTTCCAGTGCTTCAATGTCAATGGCAGGTGCATTGGCAGCGGTTTCTCCTGATACCGGTGCTTCATCAAGCACCTCCATTTCAGCATTGGTTTTTGAAAACTCCATTTTCCCGCCTCTGAGCAGAAACACTTCATAGGTGGTGGCCTTTACCTTGCTGACGATCCCTTCGCCATACTTTTCATGGTCAATGCGGGTTCCAACGCTGAGTTCTTTCATCATAACTATGGGTTTATATAAAATGTTTCCGGTTTCAATAAATGCATTTATCCATTGTCAATTATCCATTGTCAATTGTCAATTGTCCATTCTCCATTGTCAATTCTTAACTCCAGCTCCTCAACCGCTCCACGATCCCCCACACCTGATTCTTTCTGACCAATAAATATACGTTGGGAAAATCGTTCTCGAGTCCATCCTGATAATTAAAATATATCAACACCGTATGGTCATTGTAAAAGAAGGGGAGCGAAAATTCGCAATAGATAGCCGTCTGGTAAAGCTTATTCAGTTTATCAAACCCCTTTTCCGTAAGGATTATCTGAGACTCTTTGGGTGCGGTGAAGCATTTGCGGTAAGCTTCCTTTTGAATCCGGATCAGTCCTTTATCTGCAATAACTTCCAATGGCACCATTTCAGTTTCCTCGGTGGCATCCACAAAATTTCGCCGGAATAATTCGCCGTCAATATAATTATTTGCATCAAACCCGAAATATTTCTTATTCACACTGTCCGCAAAACCGCCGTAATAAACAGCCTGACATGTTGAATCAACGATTCCAAATCCCGTGGACTGCTCAGCTACCCCTGACTTTATAAAATCTTCCAAAACTAACTGATACAGCACGTGCCGTTCCTGCGGCACCTGTGCATTAATTTCACCGTGAACTAACAAAAACAAAACGAACAACTTCCAAACGCCAAAATTCATTACAAAAATCCTATTATCATGTCACCCCTTCGGGGTTTTGCTCACCACATTATCACATCATCACATTATCAATAAGACAAGGCATGCCTTGTCTCTACGCCATATCATCATATCATCACATCATCACATAATCCATCATTCATAATTAATCATTCATAATTCATAATTAATAATTAATCATCTCTTCCTCTTCATCGGCAGCTTGTATCTCCTCACCCCGTCAAATGCACACAGGGCGTTTGCTACGGCGCCAGCGGTGGGCACCAGGCCAATTTCGCCAATGCCTTTTGCCCCATAAGGACCGTAAGGATCCGTTTCTTCAACGCCGATAACAATAATTTCGGGTGTTTCTTTGGCGCGTAAAATCCCGCAATCGCGCAATTTCATGCTTTTAAGATAACCGCCTTCCATGGGCAGGTCTTCTGTTAAGGCATAGCCCAAACCCATATGCACACCGCCTTCTATCTGGCCTTCGAACTGCATCGGATTCATAATCTTTCCGGCGTCGTGCGCGGCGTATACTTTTTCAATATCACCCTGATCATTTAAAACCACCAGCTGCGTAGCATATCCGTAAGCAAAATGGGTAACGATTTTTTCTACATCTGCACCGGGCTTGGTGGTCCAGTCGCAGATCCAGCGCCCCTTGTAGTGACGGCCTGTCAGTTGCGACAAGGTGAATTTTTTCAGATCTTCGCGTATCGTTTTAGCGGCATCAATAATGGCATTTCCCAGCAATGCTGTTGCACGCGAGGAAGTGGTCATTCCGGTCGGAATTTCCGCTACAGTATCAACATATACTTCGATGTACTCCGGACGGATACCGGTTTCTTCAACCAGCGTCTGTATGGCAATATTCTGAACACCCTGGCCCATTTCGGTCCAGCCGTGATAGATATATACTTTTTCTCCCGAAACAATTTCAATGACTACATCACTGTAATCGGCCATTCCATTGCCTACCCCTGAATTTTTAATTCCACAGGCCAGTCCGGCATGTTTAGCAGCATAGAAATGTTCTTTTACTGCATCCAGTGTTGCCCTGATTCCCACACCCTTTCCCATCACCTGACCGGTAGCCGTCATTCTGCCTTCGGTCAAAGCATTGTCATACCTGAATTTCCAGCGGTCAAATCCGCCCTTCATACATAATTCATCAATCAAACCTTCTAAGGCAAAAGCCACCTGGTTTGCTCCAAAGCCGCGCATGGCGCCGCTGGGAATATTATTGGTATATATAGTAAGGGCTTCCAGATCGACGACAGGAAAATGATAAGGTCCGGTTGCATGGCCTGCTACACGCTCCATCACCTTGGTGCCCACTGAGGCATAAGCCCCGCTATCGCCATGTGCACGAAGGTACAAGGCTGTGAGTATGCCCTCTTTGTTACAACCGATTTTCATATCCATCCAAACAGGATGACGTTTGGGATGCATGCGGATGGATTCTTCACGCGAAAGCGCTACCATTACAGGCTTTTTCAAAAGCCATGCAAAAAGGGAAGCGTGACCCTGAACGGTCATATCCTCCTTGCCCCCGAAACCACCGCCAGTGGGCACAAGCACCACATGGAGCTTTTCAACAGGGATACCCAGCATCGGGGCAATCTGACCACGATCCACGTAAATACCCTGTCCTTGCGAAAATAGTAACAAACCGTCAGCGCGCTCAGGCATAGCTACTGCAGCCTCTGTTTCCAGAAAAGCGTGTTCGATCCGCTGTGTTTCGAATTTGCCCTCAGCCGTAACATCAGAGGCCTGCATCGCGCTTTCCACAACACCACCCCGCCGGACAATACAATTTTCGAGTACATTGGATTGGCCCGGATGTACTTGAATTTTGTCACTGACAGCTTCAAAAACATCAGTAACAGGTTCCAGAATTTCATACTCCACCCGGATAAGCTGAGCTGCGCGACGTGCCGTTTCTTCATCCGAGGCAACTACGCCAGCCAGTACATCACCAATATAACTGGTGGTTTCCCCTTCCGCGATCATCAGTGGCCAATCCTTGTATATAAGGCCAACCAGCCGCTTACCGGGAACGTCTTTTGCCGTGTATACTGCCTGCACCCCATTCAGCGCAAGCGCTTCAGCGTAATCGATATGTTTTACTACCGCCCGTGGATGGTCGCTGAAACGCAACGCACCATACAGCATATCGCCAAAACGGAGGTCGCGCACAAATTTGCGCTCACCTATGGCCGTTTCATAAGCCTGGTATTTTGGATAGGAAGTCCCTATTTTTCCGGAGGTTTCGCTATACGAAATTTCGTTTTGTTCACGTAAGGTTTGTAATCCAAATTCAATAGCGTCGACAATTTTTACATATCCGGTGCAACGGCATAAATTCAGGTTAATGGCTTTATTAATCTCATCCCTGGTGGGATTGGGATTTTCCTGGAACAATACTTTTGCACGCATGATCAGCCCGGGTGTGCAGAAACCGCACTGTACCGCGCCTTTTTCAACAAAAGCCTTACCCAAAGCCTGTTTTACAGGTTCCGGAAGGCCTTCCATCGTAATGACTTCTGCCTGATGCAACTTCTTCATGGGGGTCACGCAACTCAGTTTGGCCTGACCATTAATTTCGACCATGCAAGCCCCACAGGCGCTCTGGGCGGAACACCCATCCTTAGCCGCTGTAAGTCCTGCAATATTTCTTAAGTAATTCAACAGGCTCAGGTTCTCGTCCCCCGCCCATTCAGTGTGCTGTCCGTTGAGTTTGAATTGTATCATCTTTTTCGTTCAAGCTTGCGATATAATCCTGCGGTAATTTTCAGGATCCGTATCCGCTTCAGTATTAATGAGTAAAACACGGGTATGATTGCCCATGCCGAGTTGTTCTTTTGCTTTCTGTAGTTTTGGATCGTTCATCAGGGCCAGCAATCCGGCCATTCCGGCAGCTCCGGATTCACCACTGATCACCGAAGGGTCATTTCCTTTTGCATTGTGATAAGTGCGCATGGCCATCTCTGCATAACGATCACTCACGGTAATAAAAACGTCTGCCGCATCCCGCAACAGCGGAAAGGCAACCAATGAAACCCCGCAATTTAAACCAGCCATAATCGACTGATAGTTTTGACGCGATTCACGGGCTTCGCCATGTTTAGCCGATTCGAAAAAGGAATCAGCCAGCACAGGTTCTACACACACTATTTTAGGTGATAAATTTTTATATTTCGACATATAATACCATGCACCGGCTGCAGCCAGACCACCCACTCCGGCCTGCAAAAGCACCACATCAACATCGGTAAAACCGTCGTGATTTACGATCCCTTCGAGTTCGTAAAATATGGTAGAATAACCCGCCATAATAAAATTGGGCAGGTCCATATACCCCGGATAGGCTGTGTCAGCAATCACTTGCCAGCCATTGGCACGGGCGTCGCGATCGCACAGTGCAACACATTCATCAAAAGTGCCATCCACCAATACAGCTTTAGCGCCTTCGGCTTCAATATTTTTTACACGGGAAAGGGCTGTATTAGAGGGCATGTAAATTACCGCATGCTGCTTTAAGTGATGGGCGGTCCATGCGACTGCCTTGCCATGATTGCCATCGGTTGCGGCGCAAAAAGTAAAACTTCCGAGGCGATCCATCGTTTCGGGATTTAAAAAATCCTTTACACTCAGCACCGTTCCAAACCGCTTTTCCCATTGCTGTTTCAAAAAACAAAACACAGAGTAACTTGCACCCAGTGGCTTAAAGGCCTTTACCCCAAAACGGAAGCCTTCGTCCTTAACGAAAATATTCTTTAACCCCAGCGACGCCGCCAAAGCAGGCAATTCATGCACGGGAGTTGGTTTATAACCGGGTAATGACTGATGAAATTCCAACGTTTCGGGATTACCAAAAGCGCCATATCCCTTTTCGATCCACTCAGGATGCTGTTTCTTATTCGGGTTGATATAAAATTCGCACATCAATTACTGATATTATAGAACAAAGATACTGAATTTGAAGATATAGTCAAAAGCATCCCACCCGGATTCAGCTCCATAAACAGAGCCCTTCCGGATAAGGTAAAATCGGAAAAATACCTTAGGGTACAGATGAAGGTTTATTTTAACGACCTCAGATTGCTGATAGCTTCCGGTAAAAAGTCGTGCACAAACTTAATGTTTTTACACTCCGAAATTTCCGGACATTTTCCGCAATGCTCATAGCCACGGGCTACTGCACACAGGCGTATCTGACATTCGGTCCAATGGCCGATCTTGACTCCTTCTACACGGCATCCGGTGCAATTGATCATCTCGGCTGTAAAGGCGAAGCCATGGGCAACCTTCCATTTATCAGCAACTTCTTTCCTGAGCTTATCATCATTATTGAGAGTCGCAGTACGCGCTTCGCAATTGGTACAGTCAATACCGCAAAACGAAATTAGTTGGCTCATGTAGTGATATTTTTAAAGATTTATTATGGCAAAATGTTTTCTGGTCTTGGGAACCACGCATACCAGCAGGATTAATATCCCCCAGAGCATATAAATCACACTGAGGCTGTTTGCTCCCCATAAAATGATTTCACCAACCGTCCATCCTGTCAGGAAAAAACCGGTGAATACGCTTGAGCAATAAGCCCAGCTGTATCTTTTCAACAATGAAAACCGCTGGAATACATGGAAAAGCTCAACCCTCAACACACCTAAAACGGTAATTGCTGGTATCACCCCCATAAAAATCAACAAAATGATACCCGGCACCAGAAAGGTATGTATGGGCAAATGATCCAGCAACGAAAGTGGTGTTCCCAACATTGCCCCGCTGGTGTCTGCCAGCAGCATATAGGCACCATAAAATCCGCCGGTTGCCAGTAAAAAAAGCAACATCGCCAGCACAAGCACCACTGGTGGGCGCTTGGCGGGTGTTCCGATGCTTTCAATTTTTTCTGAAATACTCATTTATGAGAGATGAGAAGTAAGAGATGAGAAATGCCCATCTGGAACTTTTTCGCTATGCTCCTACCCTTTCATTAAAGTCCTCGATCATCTCGTCCCACTTGTGTACCTGTGCAAATATGGAGGGCCACAGATTGCGGTCGTACCACAGTTGATTCAGGTCTTCAATTTCTTTGGCCTGCTGTTCCACCCAGGTAAAATATTTCAGGTTATGAATGGCTTTACGATCCTCATAGGTAAGTTCCTTCATATTATCAGTGGAAGTTCCCATTATGCATTTTTCAAAATCGCGCGTGGCCTGATTGGTCGTATAGGCTCCACGTTCTGCATTGAGTTCATCAAGGCGCGAACCGTACATTTCCGCAGAATCCGTTGCCATCGTAACAATAATGTCATCTGAAGTCATTTCGAAATGCTTGGCCATTTTAATTGCTGACAGGGTATTGCCGATACCGGAGATTCCCATTAAAGGCAAACTTTTGATCAGTTGCTCATCAAACCCTTCGGCTTTAAGAAATTCAGCACCCTTAGGATCGTTAAACAAGCGAAGCAATCTCATGCAATCCTCGTCATCAACCGCAATTACCGCATCGGTATTTTTAACGTTGTGTACCCATGGGACATGCTTATCGCCAATGCCTTCGATGCGGTGACCACCAAACCCATTACGAAGCAGGGTCGGGCATTGTAACGCTTCCGAAGCGCCCACTTTCACATGGGGATAAAGGGTGCGAAGATAATCGCCTGCAGCAATGGTTCCGGCAGAGCCTGTTGCAGAAACATAGCCTGCAAGACTGCCATTTTTTCCTTTGAGTTTATCCACTACTTCAGCAATGGCGTGACCGGTAACATGGTAATGCCAGCAAGGATTACCGAATTCGTCAAACTGGTTAAAAATAACACAGTCCTTGCGGTTGCGGCGGATATCCCAGCATTTATCATAGATTTCTTTTACGTTCGATTCGCAGCCAGGGGTTGCAATGACTTCTGCTCCAATTTCTTTCAGCCATTCGAAACGTTCACGGCTCATTTCTTCAGGAAGAATGGCCACCGCCGTCACATCCATAAGATAGGAATCAAAGGCGCCACCGCGGCAATAGTTTCCGGTGGAAGGCCATACGGCTTTATGATAAGTCGGGTCGAATTGTCCGGTGATAATGCGTGGCGCAAGGCAGCCATAAGCAGCACCTACCTTGTGTGCGCCTGTAGGGAACCATTTTCCTACCAGTAATACAATACGGGCGTCAACACCCGTTAATGATTTTGGCAGTTCGAGGTAGTTCACATCACCATAAAGGCCGCCAGTGGTTTTGGGTTCATTTTTCCAGGAAATCCTGAATAAATTCAGGGGATGCAGATCCCATAGCCCGATGTTTTTGAGTTTATCCTTGATTTTTCCCGGAATCAGTTCCGGATTCTGCATTTGTTTAAAAGTCGGCAGAATGATGCCTAGTTCTTTGTACTTACGAATGGCCTTTTCAAGCACTTTTTCGTCGACAATCTTATCAATGAGCTGTATCATATAAAAAAATTAAGTTCAATAAAAGGGTTGCAAAGATAAAACTTTTAATGCAAAAAACCGGGGCTGCCCCCGGTTCAAATTATTAGGCCAGTATTTCAGAACGTTTCAATGTACCAAAACTTACAACCAGGCAATAACTTCCGGGCACGGGCTTTCTCTTTCTGAGAAATTGCAGTAAACATCCCGTGAGGTACATTGTAAATCTCCATTTCCTTTATCTGAACCATTTTGACGGTTTCCGGAGGAAATGCCGTTAACTGGTCATTGGAAATGATGATTTTTTCAAGCGAGGGAATCATCATCAGATAACCAAAAATCACTGAAATATCAACCCCATATAATTCTGTAACATCTATTTGTTTGACGGTTTTCAACTCGCTTAAATTGCGCGGGATGGTTGAATAACGGGGAAATTCGATCTTATTCAGGGTGGGAAGGTTCCTGAGTGCTGCAAACTGATCTTCCAAAGAGATATCAAGGGAAAGCACGATGTTTACTTTTTTTAACTGCCTGTAATACTGGGTATCCGTAATAGCAAAGGTGGTGGTAATTTCCTCAAGTTTCGTAAACCCGAGAATCGTTTTCCAGAATTTATCCCTTAATTCGGGATCCTTCACAAGATACTTCCCAAAGGAAAGCCTTTGTAAATGCCCGAATCCGGCAAATACCTCCGGCGATACCTCAATGGAGGGCAGATTGAGCTCTTCAATTTTCTTGATTCCGCTAAGCGATTTAATATCAGCCTCACTCAGATTGGGATCAATAATGGTAAGTTTTTTAAGGGCAGGAAGCACTTTAACAATGCTGATTATTTCCGGCAGGTTAATCAAAGTGTTTTCACCGTTCAGGTAAAGACTTTTAAGGGTGGTCAATGCGGCAATCCCCTCCGGGATATATCCACTGTCGTCGCCAAAGTTGGTTTCGAAATAAATACTCAGGTCCTCAAGTGCGGGTATAGCCGGTATTTTATCAATATTGTTGTCGATGACAAGCTCCCTCAGATTTTCGAGCGAGACCATGGTTTTGGGCAGCGTTACCAATTGATTATTTGCGACATTCAGATACTTTAAGTTCGTAAAATCCTTAATTGATGTGCTCAGTGAACCGATATCAGTATTCGAAATGGAAAGGTGTGTAAGGTTCGGGAAGGAATAAAAATATCCCGGTAAATTAAAAAGATCGTAATCCCAATCGTTTCCAAAGAGGGTAAGTTTCTGCAACCTGACCCACTTATCAAAATCATCGGGAATCATCCCGGCATTTTCCAGTGTGATTTTATAAACGCTGTCAACAGGGGATTTCTGAAGCTTTATATACGTAGGATAATCCTGAAGTTCTTCTTCTGAAAGTAGTTTTTCCTGAGCCAGAACCTGGCAGGAAATCAGCAACATCAAAAGATAGAGTAGGGTTTTTTTCATACACTTATTTTTTTGTAAAAATATTTCTTTTCCGGATAATAAGCAAATTATACCTGAAAACATTGCAATTATGACCTTTTACCTGGTTAATCATTAAGGCAAAGCGGATCAAGCGGAAAAGGTGAGGAGTCCAAAATCATAGCATATAGTTGACATGCTGAACTTGTTTCAGCATCTCCTTGCGCGTCAAGGGGATCCCGGATCACTTGTGCTGAGCGCAACCGAAGCAAGTCCGGGATGACTGCCTAGGCTAAGTTTGAACATAAGGATTACCCATCTCAACAAAACGGCTTGATACAGCAAGACCACTAAAAATGGGCACCTATCCTTCTCCAGATTATTGTTGTTTATGTGCGTTTCACTTGTTGTGCTTCCTCAGATACAAGACCGAAACAATAAAAATCCCCACAAACACAAAAACAAACACTAACATTCCGAAATCGTAGGTATAGATGGCATCCAGCAACCCGAAAAGAACACCCATGGCCAGAAACAACGCCATAACCCAGAACATCACATTGTTCAGTATTTTATTAATGCTCCTGTTACGCAGATTTTCTTTGCGGATTTCTTCTTTTCTCCTTCTGATATATTCCTCGTATGCAGCCGAACGCGGTCGCGACGGTCGCTGCGCAACATGTGTAAAATCGATCAGGCCTCCGTATTGCAGCTTAAAGTCATACTTCTTCCGGTGTTGCGGATTAATCAGCGTCTGATAGGCCTCGTTCAGCAATTTAAACACATGCTCGGCATCGACCTCTTTACAGATATCCGGATGGTATATCTTGGCTTTATCATAGTAAGCCTTACGGATCTCCTCTGCAGAAGCAGTGCGGCTCACACCCAGAATATTATAATAATCGAGCACAGATCAGATTTTCGATGTCGTCAAATGTAACAAAAAAAGCAGGTGGAATCCCACCTGCTTTTTTATTTAAAATACTGATTGGTCTTATTCTCCTTTGGAATTACGCTGTACAGGATTATTTCCTGTATTCACCGGAGTTCCGGCAGGATTGAAAGGTGAAGGGAATTGTAATATTTTTTCTTCCGATTTCATTGCGGGTGCTTCAGGGCAGGCATCAAAGCGTAGTTTGCTGCCATCCCACCAAATGGGCGATCCCGAACGATCGGTATTATTTTCATTAAACAACACCTGTTTCATATTCTGATCGAAATTCTTATCGAGAAGATCAGCAGGTAATTGTGGTTTTGACGCTACATCAACGCGGCGGGCAATGGCAATCCATGAGAATTCGACGTTAGATGCACCCTGCCCGGATTCTTTCACTTTAAAGCCATCAGCCGTAACTTCTGTGATGTACAAGCCTTTGCATTCACCAGCGGGACTAACAGTTACTGTGGGACGGCCTTCCCTGGAAATAACCCCGGTAAAGTCTTTATCAAACTTTACAAAGGCAACACCATTCTGAAGTTTTGCCATACCATCGGCATATACTTTAACATCATTGGAAGTAACGCTATAAACAGCTGTGCGGCCTTCGCTGGTAGTAACAATATCGGCAGACACCCCTGAGGTATATTCATTTCCCATATTGTATGAAGCATAAAGTTCCCCCATCGTGGTAAAGCCCATTACTTCTCCTCGGGACCAACTCCCCATCAAATCGCCATAAGAAGCGGATCCTATGCCCCCTCTTGACGCTGATGCCATATAACCAGTACCTGATGCTGTAGAAGTAAAATAGCCTCCAACCGTTGCGGCAGCACTGGTTTTATATCCCAGCGCACCCCAATAGGATCCGTTATACTCTGCGCCCAAAATCCCGGCACAACGGTTATAATCGTTGTAGTTAAAGCCTCCTGTTCCATAGCTGTATACATCGCCCCAGTAACACATTCCTTTCACTGATCCGTTGCTGCTTACAACACCATAACCAGTTCCATCATTCTGTGCTGACCTGGTCCGGAAGGCCGATATTGTTGATTGACCATCACCATCGGCAACAGTTTCAGCATGAAAAAATGAATTGGCAGTTTTACTAGCGGTCACATCTAAATTAACCCCAAGCAATCCATAATGTACAGCATCCAACATTCCGCCGGCGCCAGCGCTTGGCCCACCCAAATAGCCCTTAATATCGGCATTGTACGACCCAAAGGCACCATATGAATATGAGCTGTCATTGTACGACAAAGCACCCATAATGGGATTAGATTCATTTGACCCGATCACTCCGGCATAAGGAGCCCCGTTTTCACTCCAGGTGATACCATGAATCCCAGAGGAATATTTTGCTGTAGTTTCTCTGATACCAAGGGCTCCACCGCCTCCATTGGCGAAATAACTCCAACCTGTACCAGCGGTGTTGCTCCCACCATAATTCGAGGTTGAGATACCCCATTTTTGCAGTGAATCTATTGGATATGTAGAAAAAACTGCGGTTTGGTTGCTGTAGCCATTGATATAGTCTGTCAAGGCAATTTCCTGTATACGACTGGCACCCAAAGTGATACTATCGGGAGTCCATAATGCAATATGGGATGTTACACCCACGCCTCCCGGCCCCGGGGTACCACCATCATTTGCATATAAGGCGTAAGGAACACTGATTAACTCCGGTGCGCCCATGGAAACATAACCGCTTCCGAGGTCAATCTGCACCTCAAGATATTTAGAACCACTACCCCAGACTACACCACTTAAAGGACCTGATTGCAGGGTGCCCGTGCCGATTTCGATGTTCACCAATCCAAAAGCATTGGTGGTGGTAACGTGGGTTTCGTGAAAAACATCGGTACCCACAGCACTGCCATCGTGGATGGTCATGAGAAAAGTGACCGCTTGTGATTCAACAATAGCGCCGACATCGTCGCGCACCACAGCCTGATAATTGAATTTTTGTGGGGCCTGGGCCCATGACTGCATGGTAATAGTAAACAATACCAAAGTCATAATGACTTTAACTGGATTTTTCATGTTTAGTCTGATATTAATTGATTATTGGGAAATCTTTATCAACTTGGCAGTTTCCATTAAACGGGAATCCTGCATAATGCGAATGTAATACTGGGCTGTGGCCAGATGACTGAGATCTAAGGTGACCTCTGCATGCCCATCGGCACCCGGTACAAAATCCGACTGCGCAACCATACGACCCAAAAGGTCATAAAGAAAAATGCGGCATTCGCTGGTACCGGCATGTTCAATAATTACCTGCAGCTGATCCACTACCGGATTGGGAAATAAAGTGGCCTGAAATTCAGAACCAGGATACTCCTGAACCGTACTCTGACCATCATTATAGGGCTGCTGGAATCCCTGGGTCAGCATGTTTGATGTGGCACTTAATGTAGTTATCACGGATTCTCCGGCCGTAAAATCAATCCGGAGGTCGCTGCCATTATAGTAACTACCGCCCATCGAAGAAATCACGTAACGCTCAATAGATTGTCCCGATAAAAGGCCATATCCACCGCATACAATTAAAATGAGTAAAATAGTTTTTTTCATGGGATATAAATTTGATCAAATATACAAATTATTTGTAAAGTTCATCTCGAATGAAATTTATTTATGACGAATCAGGGAATTATAACGATTAATATCATATTCTGCATGTCCATGGATTGGTTGATTGAATGTACAAACGCCAGACAGATGCGGTCATCCCGAACTTCCTGCCCGACTACGTCCTTCAGGCGGGGTTTCGGGATGACGGCTATACTCTAACCTCTCATCATTCATCATTCATCATTCATCATTCATCATTCATCATTCATCATTCATCATCCCATCATCCCATCATCCCATCATCCCATCATCACATCATCACATCACCACATCACCACATCATCACATCATCACATCACCAAATATTCAGCCCCATAAAAAAAACCGCCTTTCAAAACAATCTTCCCTTTATTCTCAAAAATAGCCCCTTGTTCTATTACGACTTTCGAACCTTTACGGATAATGAGTTTGCAGCCCGCTCCGATCTCAAACCGGGCACCTTTCCGGATCAACAATGTGCTTTTTTGATCCAGCACCAGTTTGGATTTTTTTCCGGTAATAAACACACTGCCACTATCACAAACCAACCGCGTGGGTGGCGAAAAATATCCGGAAACCGTATCGCGCCCCAGCTGCACCGGTGTTTCGTTCTGATCCAACAACAGGGTGGTTTTATTATCAAGATATAATTGCTCTTTTAATATGATGGATCCGGTCCAGCGAACATTGTGCTCAATATGATACTGGTCCCAGCGGACCTCGATTTTTATCTGACCATCCCCCACAGGCTGCATTTGAACTGACAATCCCGTGAGGTAAATATTCTTATTATTAATTTTTTTATACGCAGCAAATTGCATGTTGTATTGAGTGGTGTAACTGGTCACCACATTTACTGCGGCGGGATTGCTCGACAGGTCCATGGTGGCACGACCACTAAAGGCCGTGTTGTTGTCGCCCAAAAAAGGCAACGGTGCTTCCTTAATGCCATTACGCCTGATAATCCACGGATAAGTGCACAGGGTTTTACCATCAATCTTCCATGCAGTGCCGGTGGTATCCCAGAAGTGCGTTTGAAGATCATTACATCCGTAAAACGGATTTTCCCTTTTATACGATTCTGCCGGCTTCACTACTTTCCAGGCAATACAGGTGGTGGTATCGTAATAGGTATCGAGCCGCATATCCCAATTGCCCTTGGCAGTGAGCATTCGCAGATTATCCGTCTGATCCCCGGGATATATCTCGTTCAGTTTGTTGCCCGTTAATCGGGACTTACCTACCTGAATATACGCGTAGATCCCTGTATACCCCTGCGGCCTGCATTCATCCTCATTGCTGAATTGCAGAAAATCGATTTTTCCATTCTGCCCTACCTGGTGATTCTCCAACCATAAATACTGGGGCTCAGCGCCCGCATCTTCGTAAGGAAACCGAATTCTGACCGCATCTCCGGTGCTCACAAAATCGCGCAAAATAAATGTTTTCGCACCATCCTGTTTCTTAAGATCAGCATTTTCGCCCTTTACAGCAATATCATATCCCTGTTTATTATCGACTGTATCGACCCAACCCATCCGCCAGCGCTCATAACCATTGCAGCTCACCAGGCTCGAATTCGCTCCTCCCATCAGACCGTACCCGCCCTGCAGTCCCATAAAAACTGCGGCATCAGGTGTACCGAAATGATTTCCACCAGAGGTATGAAATGCATTGCCCCCGAACAGACAGTGCGCAAATTCATGAAACGAAATGTTTTTACAGGCGTTACCGTTATCGCTAACCCCCACATTCTGCACCGTGGTAATCTCGTTGGTGAGGGCTTTGCCCTCCATAAGCAACGAACATTTACTGCATGCATTGGATTCGTATGAGTTTCCTTCACCGGAATTAAGCTGTCCATAATTATACAACACCCTGCCACCTTCTTCCTTTCTATAGGTGTTGCGCGTGCAAAACATCAGAAAATCAATTTTCCCATTAGGCCCGTTTTTTTTCTTTTTCCCCGCAGTACCCTTTTCAAAAAAATCGTAATCCGCAAGGGAATCATGACCGTAGATCGTTGTCACCCCACCCAGTTGCTCAATCTTTTTCATTGCTGCACGTATCACATCATGAACTCCGAAATCGGCACCAGGCTTTACCGGCGTAATTTCCGACTGGCGGATATTCACCACCATAAAATCACCCAGCAATACAAAATGCCCCAGGCTTGATTCATAAAACAGCCGGCTCATCAGGCCTTTAGGTGCAGTTCCTGAATTATCTGTGTCCAGAAAATTTAATAAATACGTGGGTGGATTGTCGTTTAGTTTATCAGGATTCCCTGCCTTCCATACGGGTGTCTCTGTGTTATAAAAGGGATCTCGTTCAGGGGTCTGGTCATAAACAATATTGATATAAATATTCAAAATACGAAAACGCCCGTGTGCCGGGATGGATCCACCGTTCCTTGCACTAAACTCTTGCTGGCCCTGAACCGTGAATTCTGCCGTCAGCAAGCACATCGTCAAAATTAATATGAACCAGTGTTTCATTGTATTTCGTTCCCTAACCATAACACGAAGTTAATCATTTCCGGACAAAAAAAATGAGGGGTGCAATGAATTCACACCCCTCATATCAAGTATTGTTTATTTATTCAACAACCACTTTACCGGTATAAAGTAACCCAGCTGAACTTATCTGAATATAATAAAGTCCTTTAGCGTTTGCACCCAGATCAAAAGTTCCCTTATAATCCTTAGCAGCAGGTACGCTTTCGCTGATAAGTACCCTGCCGGTAATGTCCATTATCTGAATGGTAAGGTCGCGCAGATCGGTTTGATTCAGGCTCAGTACAAACTGGCCCTGACTTGGATTAGGATAACATTCAAACTGCAACGCCGATGGTGAATCTGCCATGCCCGAAATATTGATATTCTGGGTGCTGATGTCTTCACCGCATTCGTTATACACATGAAGTGTAACAGTGTAGGCGCCGGCTGCTGTATAAGTATGTGCAGTATTAACAGTAGTGGCCGTATTTCCATCACCAAACTCCCACAAATAGGACAATCCGTTGGTCGAGGTGTTGGTGCCCGAGAAGCTGCTGCCGTTAAGGTTTCCATTAAAAGAAGCGACGGGCAGAATACAATCCCAAACCTTTAAATCATCAATACCCACACCTTCGGCTACACCTAAGAATGAATTACCTCCGTTAAAAAGGAAACGCAATTTGCAATTAGACTGTCCGGCCATATTGTCGAGCGGATGCTTCATCAGTAACCATCCACCGGCATTTCCTGAAAAACCGGTTGTAAATAATCCATTGTACCAATTGGTATCGGTTGATGAACCGATTGTGGTCCATGTTGCACCACCATCAACGGAGCCTTCGAGTGAAACACTTCCCATGAACGTGGTTTCATACCAGATATTGAACTCAACAAACGGATTGTTCAGTCCGCTGAAATCCATGCATGCCGAATAAAGACTGCTGCTTTCGTCAGCCAGATGATTTCCGCTGAGATTGGTGACCCATGCATGAGATCCGCTGGCAGCATAGGCAATTACAGGTGCGGCAGGAACGCCCCAGGCCCAGCTGCTCACACCTGAAGTTGTAAAGTAACCATCATTGCTTTCAAAATTTTCAGTGTAGGGATAAACAGCAACACTTGTGTTATATACCGTTACACTGGCTGTATCGTTCGTTTGGTCTTCATCCCCGATAAGGGCTGTTGTAACAACTATATCGTAAGCACCTTGTGCTGCAAGCGATGCAGGGGTAGTAAAGGCGAAATACCATTCCTCATTGTGATAAATCGAGAAAGTGCATGTTTCCGTTACCCAGGTAGAACCCCCGTCAATAGAGTATTTTACCGGAAAACCTGACTGCATATCAATGCCGAAATTTCTGATTTTTACCCCAACAATTTCCGAGGTAAGTCCGCAACCTGATACAGGGGATTCAATAACAGTAATGCCCAAATCATCTGAAGGGGAATCATAAATCCGGATATCATCAAAGGCTACACCTTCCACAGGCATGTTTCCGCCTGCATAACGGATACGGATCTTCACATTTTCCCTTCCACCCAAACTATCCAACGAGTGTTTCACGGTAAGGTAATTTCCTGACTGGCCTGACCAGCCTTCGGCTACGTTATACCAGTTCATCCAGTCGTTGACCATACCGATATTAACCCAGCTGGCTCCGCTGTCGATACTGTATTCTACTTTCACACTGTCCATCAATCCGCTGGTTTCGTACCACAACTGCATCTCAAAAATGGGCAGACTTAAAGTGGTAAAATCAAGGCAGGGACTCACCACCCATGAACCTTCAAACATATTGGCAGAACCTGTCAGATTGGTCACCCATGCATGGGTGCCACTGGCCGCATGATTAATGACAGTAGCTACAGGAGTACCCAAAGCAAAGCTTGAATTTAAACCTCCGGAAACCCAGCCACCATTGCCGCTCTCAAAATCTTCAAGATACGGATAAGTTGCTACGTAGGTTTGATTGGTAATGTCCATCGATGCGGTGTCGTTTGCTACAACCATATCGCCTAACAAACCTGTAGTTGCTTCAATACTATAAAGGCCCATCCCTGAAAAATCGTAAGGAGTCGTAAAAGTATAGGCTACAGTAGTATCAGCCGGAAGTGTCATTACCACACTTTCGTTGATCCATGAACCACCATTTACGCGGAACGAAACGGGAACACTAACCTGGGAAGCTGTTCCGAAATTATGTACCAGAACCGACACCTGTTCATTGCCTAAACCGCAGAAGGTGGAAGGTGCTGTAATAGCCGTTACGCCCATATCCTGTGCGGGTGCCTCGGTAATACTGAGATGATCAAAAGCAACACCTTCGGCAGTTTGTATCATACTTCCTGTAAAGGACAAACGCAGCTGAACACCGCTGAGTCCGCCCAAGCCATTAAGTTTATGAGAAGCTGTTACCCAGCCGCCTGTGCTTCCACTCCAGCCATCGGTGGTGTTGTACCAGTTGGCACCATCGTTCATTTGGCCGATGGTAACCCATGTGGTTCCCTGATCAGTGGAATACTGCAGGGTGGAATAGTCTAAAAGACCAGAATTATTATACCACAGGTCAAATTGCACCATGGGTACTGTAAGTGAAGAAAAATCAAAACAGGGACTCAACAGCCAGGATGCTTCTGCCGTGTTATAGTTTCCTGTAAGGTTGGTCACCCATGCATAACTCCCGTCAGAGGCTGAATTGATAATGGCTGAAGCGGGCGTTCCAAGAGCCCAGGAAGAATTCGTTCCTCCCGCGTTCCATCCGCCGGCACCTGTTTCAAAACTCTCATTATAAGGAAATGTAGCCACACTCATCAGATTGGTGATGGTGGCAGTAGCGGTATCATTCGCCGGAACCCCGTCGCCCGCCAGTGATGACCAGCCGAGAATGGTGTAAGTAGTATTGTCTGTTGAAAAATCTGCCGGCACAGTAAAAGTATGTGATGCCGTATTTCCAACGGGTAAAACTGCAAAAAAAGTTTCTGTAACTGCGGGTGCACCATTAATGCTGTACGCCACATCAAAACTATCCACATCCACCAGGCCATTATTGCTCAGACTGAGAACAATCGAATCCATTGCCATATCACAGGCAGAGGTTGTGGGATGTTGTATAAAATTGACCATCACATCAAACGGATTTGTTACCGTGATCTGAATATCAAAAGCTGTACTCGGGTTGGGAATAAACCCCAGAATAGGATCCTGGGTATCAACAATGATATAATAGGTATGCCCGGCAAGCAAATTAATATCTGACAATGCATTATTACCAAGGATGCTCCCGCTCTGAGCAACACAATTTGCGCCGGCAACATTGGGGCAACTGTCGATAACAAACAAACCTACATATTGTCCGGTGTTCGATAATTGAATATTGATAATTTCATTGGTTAAAGGTGTGTATGCGAACACAAAATCCTCTCCGGTCATAAAAGCACTGCCACAGGCCATGGTATTGTCATAGTCGTCCAGAAAACCGGCAGTAGTCATACCTGGCTGCTGGAATGGTGCAGAGGGAATTACATAGGGCGTTGAACAATCAACCCCCGGTTGGGCAAACAGTACTGTACTTCCCGATAGCAAAGCAAACAGTAAACTGAGTAGTACTAATTTTTTCATACGCAAATAAGTTAGGATTAGAGAAATGTATTAAAAAACTAAAGAAATATTTACAAAAAAAAAGTATGTTTGAGTGAACAAACATACTAATTTTTATAATACAATTTTTTTATATGAAAATATTTTACCTATCTGTGCCTGTTCATCGCCTTCATATTACGTAATGCCTGCTTTCCACCTCCTGAAGTTACGGTTTTCATAACCTTCCGGGTATCTTCAAATTGCTTTACCAGCCGGTTAACTTCCTGAATGGTGGTACCGCTGCCTTCGGCAATGCGTTTACGACGGCTGCCGTTCAGCACTTCAGGAGTATCGCGCTCCACGGGAGTCATTGAATAAATGATGGCTTCAATACTTTTGAAGGCGTTATCATCGATCTCGACATCTTTCAGTGCTTTGCCCATACCCGGAATCATTCCCATGAGGTCCTTGATGTTCCCCATTTTCTTGATTTGTTTGATCTGGCTCAGAAAATCATTGAAGTTAAACTGGTTTTTCGCCAGTTTCTTCTGAAGTTTCTGGGCTTCCTCAACACTAAACTGTTCCTGGGCTTTCTCAACCAGTGAAACGATATCACCCATCCCGAGAATACGGTCGGCCATACGTTCAGGATAGAACACGTCGAGGGCATCAATTTTCTCACCGATCCCAACAAACTTAATGGGCTTTTCCACCACGGCCTTAATCGTCAGTGCTGCTCCACCACGTGTATCGCCATCTAACTTGGTCAGTACCACCCCGTCGTAATTTAAACGGTCGTGAAAGGTCTTGGCGGTATTCACTGCATCCTGCCCGGTCATGGCATCCACAACAAACAAGGTTTCAGTGGGGTTAACGCTTTTCTTTACCGCTTCAATTTCCTTCATCATGTCCTCATCAATGGCCAGACGACCGGCGGTATCGATGATTACAGTATTGTATGACTTATCTTTAGCGTAAGCGATGGCCTTTTTGGAAATCGAAACCGGACTTTTATCATTTTCATCGAAAAAAACTTCGCAACCGATCTGTGTGCCAAGGACTTTCAACTGCTCAATAGCGGCAGGACGGTAAACGTCGCAGGCCACCAGCAAAACATTTCTGCCTTTTTTGCTTTTAAGGTAATTGGCCAGTTTAGCTGCGAAAGTGGTTTTACCGGAACCTTGCAAACCCGACAATAAAATAACGGCGGGTGAGCCCTTCAGGTTAATTTCCGACTTCTCCCCTCCCATCAGGGCGGTCAGCTCGTCATGGGTAATCTTAACCATCAACTGCCCGGGCGAAACGGCCTTCAGCACATTCAACCCCATCGCTTTTTCCTTTATATCATCGGTAAAGCTTTTGGCAATCTTATAACTAACGTCGGCATCCAGTAAGGCCTTACGGACTTCCTTCAGCGTTTCCGCCACATTAATCTCACTAATATGACCCTGACCCTTTAATAACTTAAACGCACGGTCGAGTTTTTCACTTAAACTATCGAACATAATTTCGGATTTTCATTCGTAGTGCAAAGGTACAATCTTTTAGGAAAACAGCAAAGGGTCTGAATTTTCAAATGAATCCAATAACATCTGTGGAAACCGTTAATTATTGCTATTCACTTTTTAAAACGATATATGTTAATCTGATTTTAATATTTTTTTTTGTTAAATGTCCTCTGTTCAAGTAGATTATTTCGTATATTTGGAATCATTCTAAATAAGAAACTTTTGGGTTAACAAATAATCAATGACAATTTAGTAACAACTGCAGCACAGAAATTCAAAAAATGTTGCTCAAATTCTTAAACTTATGAAAACAAAAATCTTCCTTTTGACAGTTTTGCTCATTGCAGGTACCACAGCCTTCAGCACAACCTGGACTGTAACGAATTCAGGGTTCACTTTTACACCCGATACTATTATCATTAACGTTGGGGACAGCGTAAACTTTAGTCTTGAATCGATGCATAATGCGATAGAAGTCAGTGAAGCCACCTGGATGGCTAACGACAACACGCCACTTGCAGGCGGATTTGGTTTGGCACTGGGCGGCGGTTTGGTTTTGCCGGTGAATCTTACCCTGGGTGTTCATTGGTATGTTTGTTCTCCACACGCTTCTTCAGGAATGAAGGGGGTTATTATTGTGATTGATGCTACCGGGTTAAATGAAAGCCTGAAACAAGAGTACTTTTCAGCATATCCCAATCCAGCCAGTAATTTGCTCACCATTAAAACCAATATGAATGCCATCGGCTCACCCTATTATGTTTATGATCAGTCAGGACGGCAAGTCATGAGCGGCACGTTAACCGAACTAACGACTAATATCAAAATTGATCAATTGGCAAATGGTGTTTACTTAATGCAGTTTGGAAAAAAAGAAAAGCACACCCTCAGATTGGTAAAACAATAGTCAGTACCAGACTTTGCATCAGGCGTTTTAATGATTACACCGCGGAAGCGTTGCATGGCTTTGTTAATAAATAAAAAGGAACGCAATCGACATAAATAGATTTTTCATATTTTTGCAGCTCATCAACGATCTTCTGCATCATGAAAAAAGTTGCCGGTTTAGTATATGGTATTATTGCATTACTCATTGTTTCTCCACTGAATGCCCAAAAGCCCCCTGCAAAATTTGGTGAAATAGAAACGGAACTTCTGACAAATAACACTTGCCCTATCGACCCCGGGGCACATGCCTATTATGTTTTTGATTTTGGCGATTGCTATTTCGAAGTGGACCAAACACCGATTGTTTCAAACGATTTAGAAACCCATAAAAGCCGTTTTACACTTCGCTATACGCGTCATTTTCGTATAAAAATCAATGATAATACCGGACTCGACGAGGCGAATTTATCGTTTAATTTTTATTCGGAAGATGACGTTATAGAAACGCATGTGGAAAAAATTGAAGGGATTACCTTTAATATGGTTGATAACAAAGCTGAAAAAACCAGGCTTGATAAAAACGCAATCGTTAAAACCATCAAACGCAATTGGGTTACCATGAAAATACCGATGCCCAACGTACGTCCGGGCTCCGTGATCGATGTCTCCTACACACTCGTTTCTCAGGGTCTTGGTGCGCTTCCCACATGGTTTTTTCAGCATAGAATCCCAACATTGCAAAGTGAGTTTCACACAAGAATTCCAGAATACTTTACCTATAATAAAATTCTGAATGGGTACTATCCTGTTACCACCACCACTGATCAGGACGGGGGGCGGTTTACGCTGACATACACAGACAATCATACAACCATGCACTCCGGACCGGAAACCTATGTTCAAACTTATTCATATCTCAAAAACAACACTCATTATATAGCTAAAGACATTCCAGCCCTTCCTGATCTTGAATATGTCATTAACCCGGAAAACAACATCACGAAGGTCGATTTTGAGTTAGCCGGTTACAGGTTTAATAGTCCTGTAGTGCAAACATTTAACACTTCATGGGAAGAAATCAACAACCACATACTGGATCATTTTAATCTGGAAAGGGAATTAAAGAATTTTGTCTCCCTCCAAAATATAGCTGGCAAAATCACTGCACAAGGTTATACGGGCCAGAAAGCAATGAATGAAGCCCTGGAGGCTATACAGCGTACTTTTCGCTGGAACACCCATCATGACTGGGAACCCACAAACAATCTGTACACGGCACTAAATAAGGGGGAAGGAAATTCCGCGGACATTAATCTTTGCCTTGTCAGATTATTGCGCGATATCGGATTTGAGGCATTTCCTGTGCTCATCAGCACCAGAGCTAATGGCAATATTAAACCCTATCAACCTTCAATATATCAAATTAACTCTTTAATTGCCTTAGTGAAATTTGAAGGCAAAAATTACCTTATGGACGCAACATGGCAAGAATCGGAGGTAAACCAGTTACCCCTTTACAGCCTGAATGGCGTAGGCTGGATCCTCGACCGGGAACAAAACGGTTGGGTGGATCTGTTAAACGGACAGGCAAGCAAAGAACAACACACATACGAACTGGTAATGGATGAAAACCTGAACGCCTCTGGATCAGCTACACGGGTATACACTGAATACGGAGCCAGCGCGAAAAAATCAGCGTTTTCGAAAGCAGCCAATGAAGAAGAATATTATACCAATTACATACTTGGTTATAAAGGGCTGACGATTACAGATAAAAAAATTGATTTCAGTGATTCACTGGAGTCAGGTGCCACGGAATCTCTGGAAGTAAAAATTGATGGTTTTGCAGAACAGGCGGGGGATGTAATCTATTTCTCGCCGGCATATTTCGACAATGCTGAAAACCCCTTTAAACTCGAAGAACGCTTATACCCTGTAGAATTTGATTACCCCATTATTAAAGTCGAAACAGTGAAAATTAAGTTGCCTGATGGATATGTGGTAGAATCGCTCCCAAAACCTCTGATGATAACCCTTCCGGATAAAGCAGGACGCTATATATACAGTATCGTGGTTATGGAGAACTGGATCATGCTTACCTCGACATTCTCTATGAATAAAACAATAATGACCAATGAGGAATATTCCGATCTCAGGATGTTTTACACGATGATTCAAGAAAAACAACGCGAGAAAATTGTTTTGAAAAAATCCTGATGAAAAAACCACTAACCTTTTTGTGTCTTTGCTTTTTATTCCACCTGCCCCTTTTTTCGCAGTTTTCGCTTCAGGAACGGGCGATTCCCGACAGTCTTAAAAAGAATGCCCACGCTATCGTGCGTTTCTCTCACACAAATTACAGCCGCGAAAGTTCGGAGGTAATGATATGCAGGGTTCATTACGCCATTACCGTTCTTAACGAAAAGGCAATGAAATATGCAGATCTTATTTTACCTTCCAGTGAGTTTTTGCTCATCAACAGGGTTAAATGTATCGTGTATAATAACCTTGGGAAAGAAACAGAAGTGGTTTCTCAGAGCAAATTCACCCCACTGAGTAATCCAACCGAACTGGACCGCTTTATCGACCGGAGAGAGTTTTATTTTCATCCTTCAAGGTTGGAATTTCCGTTTACAGTGGAATACGATTATGAGCTGCAGATACTAAACACCGCATGGTTTCAGCCCTGGTGGCCGGTACAGGATTATTACTGTTCGGTGGAACAGGCTGAACTATCCTATCAGTCATCGCCTGAATGGACGATAAAGAGCAAATCGGAAAATTACAATTTTGATTTTGATCAGAAAGAGATTCAAGAGGTTATAACCAGTACATGGTCCATCGACAACATGCCAGCCATTACAGAAGAGTATTTTGCCCCATCCTACAGAGAAATATTTCCTGTGGTTTACCTTGCACCGGCCAGGTTCAGTTTTAAAGAAACCATGGGGGATTTCAGCTCCTGGCCTTCTATGGGCACCTGGGTGTGTGGGCTTAATGCAGGACGTGATGTTCTGAGTTTAAAAACACAGAACCTTATCCATCAAATGACTGACAGCATTCCCTCCATCATGCAAAAAACATTGATTATATATAAATATATGCAGTCGCGTACCAGGTATATGGATGTTTCAACGGGTATTGGCGGTTTTCAGCCCATTTCGGCCCTTTCAACCGATTTAAATGCATACGGCGATTGCAAAGCCCTCTCGAACTATACGATGGCAATGCTGAAAGTTGCCGGGATTGAATCGAATTACCTGATACTGGGCAGCGGTGCTACAAAAATCACCTATGCCGATTTCTCCAGCCTCGACCAGGCCAACCATGCTATGATTGTAGTACCTTGCGGAAAAGATTCAATTTGGCTGGAATGTACAAGTCAGACGCTTCCTTTCGGCTATAGAATCAGCAATAATTCCAGTCGCTTAGCGCTCATCATAAACAATTCCACTGGTGTGTTGGTTAAGACGCCTCCCCAAACCAACAACAATGAATATTCTAATACAGCGGTTGCCCGGATAGATGAAGCAGGTAAACTGACCATGGAGTGCAAATCCACTTTGAAAGGTGTTTTTTGTGAAAATAATTTCGAAATGCTGAACTATTCAAAAAAAGAACAGCAAGATACATTATTGCAAAATATCCCGATCGACAACCTCCATATCGACAGTTTTTCCATCTGTTATAAAACAGAAGAAATGGCCATTGTTCAACGTGTGAATGGGAATGCTGAACACTTTGCATCAACGGGTGGTCAGAAATTTTTTACCGACATCAACCTTTTTAACCGCATCAGCATTAACCTCGATGTCACTTCTAAACGAAAATACGATATTGAAATAAAGGCTGCCAAAAAGCAATATGATACAATTACGCTCAGTATTCCAGATGCCTGTTTATTCAACTTCGTCCCCGAAAACATTTCAATTACTGGCATGTTTGGTAATTATTCAGCAAGCTATGCTGCACAAGGGAATACTATCATATACATTAGATACTTTGAACTTTACAAAGGGCGGTACGAACGTAACCAGTATCCGGAATTCTGCGGTTTCATTAACAAGGTGAGATTTGCAGACGACAAAAAAATTATCTTTTCGAAAAGCACACCTCCGGATATCAAATAGTATATCAACACAAAACCTGCTTTATATAAGCAATACCTGTTCTCCATTCTTAACAATACACTCAATCTGCCGTGTAATTAAGCGTTTGAATTACATCACAGGACTCATTATATTAATTGATCTCCCTCAACCCTTTCGAAATTATTTAGGGAGGCATCTTCTTTTAGCTTTAGATTCTTCGTATTTTTGATCTATCATGAAAACTCCAATCATGCCCATGTTGTTCCTCGGACACGGTAGTCCGATGAACGCTATCGAAGAAAACCAATTCGTAAGCGGTTTCAGAACCATCGCCACCACCCTTCCAAAACCCGTGGCTATACTCTGCATTTCAGCCCACTGGGAAACGGTGGGAACCCATGTTACGGCAATGGATCAACCAAAAACAATCCACGACTTCAGCGGTTTCCCGGAAGAATTATATACGGTGCAATATCCTGCACCCGGCAGTCCGGAGCTGGCTGCCAAAGTCAAAAATCTGGTTCAAAAAACCAATGTAATTTTAAATATCCAATGGGGTCTAGATCATGGCTGCTGGTCGGTAATGAAACATCTATACCCACAGGCCGATATCCCAATCATACAGCTAAGCCTCGATTATACCAAAAAAGCCCGTTATCATTATGAGCTGGCTAAAGAACTTACCCCCCTCCGCAATCAGGGAATCCTTATCGTTGCCAGCGGCAACATGGTCCATAATCTGGGCCTTGTTGCATGGGACCGAATGAACGACACGTATGGCTTCGATTGGGCATTGGAAGCACGTGAGAAAATGAATGCCTGCATTTTAAACAACGATCATGAATCCCTGATCAATTACGCCATGCAGGGACCAGCCTTCAGAAATGCTATTCCCACACCCGAACACTTTCTTCCATTACTTTATGTACTGGGAATAAAAGAAAAAAATGAATCTGTTTTATTATTTAATGATCAACCCATTGCAGGCTCCTTAACCATGACCTCAGTAAAAATCGGATAGCGGGTTTTGGCTAAAGGCCAAAACCACCTTGCAGCTGACCCTTCCGGGTTGTTTCAACTTAATTTTCTACCCGTGTTACTGCCCCTTTTTTCAGTAAAAATATTTGGAGATTTTATATTTATCCCATAATTTTACAATGAAGAAAAAAGTATTCATGGAATCTGACAAATCATATGAAAATTATCCCTTCTGGATTGTGATAATATCCAACCTGGTATCATTAACTATATATGCGTTGGGATTTTATATTATTGCCGGAATAGGTCTGATTGCGGCATTCCTGTATCTGGCCTTTATTTTAGCATTTGAATTCAGGCTGATAAGATATCACTGCACCAATTGCTATTACTACGGCAAGACCTGCGCCTTTGGAAGAGGCAGGGTGAGTTCGTGGTTTTTTAAAAAAGGTGATCAAACAAAATTTTACGTGAGGGACATGTCGTGGAAAGAGTTGATTCCAGATTTATTATTGGTTTTGATACCTTTGGTAATAGGGATATTTTTACTGATCATAAAATTTGATGTCGTTTTACTCCTTGCAATCATATTATTGATAATTTTAGCAACTGCCGGCAGTGGTTTTATCCGGGGACAACTGGCCTGCAGATACTGTAAACAAAGAGAATCAGGTTGTCCGGCTGAAAAACTATTTAAAAAATAGCTGACTTTGTCCTTCCGGATAGCATGCTGAGCCGGTGGAACAATAGGTAAAAACCGGCATTTTAACTTCAGCATCGCAGTATAAACAATTAATACCAGCAACATGGATGAAAAAATTATCTGGAGTATTGTTTTTGTGCTCATTGTAATGGCACTATGTATAGCTAAACCAAACATCGGAAGAATATTTCTTGGAATATTTTACCTGATCATGGCCATCGGGATTAATATTGTCAATGCCTTTACAAATCCGGAATCAACCGTTCAAATGGGAGAAGCTTCGCTTATTGGTTTCTACAGGGATTTTTTCACCATTGTTGTGTCAAAAGCGCCTGTTCTCTTTATCCTGTTTATTGCACTTTTTGAAATTACGATGGGATTGCTAATCCTTAACAAGCATAAAAAAGTAAAACTCGGGCTCATCGGCACCGCACTCTTTCTCGTTATGATTACCCCCTTCGGTTATATTCAGATTCCCTGGCTGGGAATTGCCCTGGTACAGATGTATCTGCTGACAAAAGACTTCGATAAAACATTTATCGAAATCATTGCTTCTGTTACCGGAAAAAGAAAAGAACAACAATGATTTGTGCTGGCAGCAAAAGTTCTGAGGGCATTAAACGCGATCCCTGTTAATCAGTGACTGCCAATAAACGCTGTGGCTGATCATAAAGCTACCGATGCAAGCCGCACGAAGTTCAGGAAGCAGGAGCATCCAGGCGGAACCGACTGGTTCACAATACGGGAGCAACGACTCTTTAGATTTAATAGACAGATTTTAATTATGACAAACAGAATATACCTCATTCCCTTTCTGATTATTTTATCCGGTTGCGGAAAAGTACCGACCCCTGAGCCCGCTCAAACGTTTGACCATTTCGTTGGTGACTTTGAAACAGGCACCCTTAATGGTTTTTATTTTTTAGTGCCCGATACCTTGATAAATACCCGGGTAGTAACAAGCCCCGTGAGAAAAGGCAACTTCGCTTTAAAAAATACTTTACGTCCGGACGATTATATAAACAACGGTTATCGCGCTGAATTGGCTGTGTATGATTGCGCGAAATATAAAACCGAAGTTTTTTATGCATTTAGTTTTATGATCGACACGAATTATTCAGATCAGGAATACAATCTCGTTTGCCAGTGGCAGGATTTGCCCGATTACAACCAGGGCGAAAACTGGGAAGCAACGCCAGTTCTTCACGGTTCACCGCCACCACTAGCGCTCATATATGTGGAGGGCGCTATTGAAATAAAAATGAATGACCATCCTAATTCCGATAACGAAACGTTTTTGGTTGGAGTTGCACAACCTATAGCGAAGGGCCTGTGGAATGATGTTGTAGCCCACATTTTCTGGAATGATGACAATACTGCTTATATAGAATTTTGGCTAAATGGAAATATTATCACACCCTTCAACGGCACTGACTATAAATATTACCAGCGAAATTTATTCAACAGATCCGGAAACTACTTTAAATTCGGGCAATACAGAGGAAAAGATAAAACGTCAACAACAAACACCATCTACTTTGACGAAATTAAAATTGGCTCATCCTATAACGAAGTAGCCCCATGAAAAATCATTTAGCGATCGTGCTTTTAATGTTGATTTTTCTGTATCAACCCTCCATGGGCCAGGAAAAAAATATTTTCTCAACCCATCAACTGAGCATTGATTTTGGAAGCATGCGTAACCGCTACTTATACCCTGTAACCGATATCAAATACAGTGCTCCCTTATTAAAGAACATCAACCTGAAATTTTCAGCAAGAATCCGTTCATATGGCACTTTATACTTCTACAGTAAAAATTCTTATGACTTCACCCCTCTTGCTGAATACTATTTTACCAAAACCATCAACCCAGTGTTTTTTTCCGCAGGCATTGGCCTCGATGCCAGGATCAGGCTGGCAAAGGATGAGCGCAGCCAAGCGAAAAGCAGTGTAGAGCCCTTACTCAGCCTCGCACTGCACAGCAGTTATAAAAGAATTGGGTTCGACATTCCGTTATGGACAAGATTATACTCAAACGGAATATCATTCGCATTACTGCCTGAAGTTTCAGGTAGAATCAGCAAAAGATTTTCGTTGTTCCTTCGTTATGAATTAAGCTATCTGACGATTTACAAAACACCTAACCATGAATGGACACAGGACTGCTTTATAGGAACCCATTTTTTATTTTAGGCAAATGACACTTTAAATCAAGCGTCACAGCAACAATTATTCAGATGAAAACATTTAAAATTAGCGACATTGATATGTACATCGCTGCTTTCCCTAAGGGAACTCAGGATCTTTTAATGCAACTGCGAACGACCATAAAAAAAGCAGCGCCACAAGCGGAAGAGGTCTTAAGTTATCAAATGCCTGCCTACAAATTCCACGGAATTCTGGTCTATTTTGCCGGACACAAACATCACATCGGGTTTTATCCAACATCGTCAGGTATTGAAGCATTTAAACAAGAATTATCCGTTTATAAAGGGGCCAAAGGTTCGGTTCAGTTTCCTCTTGACCAGCCTCTCCCCCTGCGGCTTATTTCACAAATCGTAAAATTCAGGGTTATTGAAAACCGGGAGAAAGCCATCGCTAAATCAAAGAAAAAATAATAGTTCTGAATTACTTCTAAGCAACTGAATAAATGGCGACAGTATTAATAACCGGCGGACTTGGGTTGATTGGCAGTCATTTATGTGAGCAATTAAAAGACAAAGGATATAACGTTGCCGTGTTGAGCACGACAAAAGTCACTAAGCCGGGCATTAAAGTTTATTCCTGGGATCCCAAACAAAGAGAAATTGAAGATGAAGCCCTCGCAAGCGCTGATTTTATTATTCACCTTGCCGGCGCAAATATCGGCAACAAAAGATGGACAGCTAAAAGGAAGCAGGAAATCATTGATAGTCGCATCGTGACAGCCCAATTGCTTTTTGATAAGATCGCCCAAAAGAAAAAAGTGCTTCGGGCATTTATATCTGCATCAGCGATCGGATATTACGGCACAACGACAACCGACCACCTCTTTACCGAAACGGATCCTCCATCCAATGACTTTCTGGGTAAGGTTTGTGCTCAATGGGAACAAGCATCCGACCCTTTTATAAAAGCAGGAATAAGAACCGTTAAAATCAGAACAGGAATAGTACTTACACAAAAGGGAGGAACCTTATCAAAAATGATGACCCCTGTTAAAATGGGCATCGGTTCAGCCATTGGAAATGGCAAGCAACATCTGCCCTGGATACACATTCAAGACTTATGTGGAATATACCTTAAAGCGATAGAGGACGCCAATATGGAAGGCGCTTATAATGCGGTTGCGCCCGACCACTGCACCAATCAAGAATTCACCCGGATGATATCAAGGATGCTCAAAAAACCATTTTGGCCTGTGAAGATCCCGGCACTGTTAATGAAATTGTTGTTCGGTGAAATGGCTGTAGTACTTTTAAATGGAAACCGGATATCCTCTGAAAAGATTAAGCAGGCAGGATATGTTTTTCTGTTTCCCGACCTCGAAAGCGCCTTAAAGAATGTAATAACAAAGGAAAAGGGTTCGTATAAACATACGGTCCGCTAGTGAGTGGAACCCATGGTATGATTCTCAATCCCACGTGACTTCTCTTTTGCAAAATTCAATGAACTTTCATATATTTGTCATACGGGACTGTAATACACCTGCTGTTGCTGCATGAAACAAAATATACATAATATTGAACTTGCCTTTTTAACTGTTGATGATTACCAGGAGTTAAAACAGGCAATGATTACATCGTATCAGACCATGCCCAATTCCTATTGGGAAGAAAGCCAGATACAGACGCTGCTGAGTATATTTCCGGAAGGACAAATTGTGATTAAGGTCGATGGGCAAATTGCCGGTTGTGCACTATCAATCATCATCAACCCTGAACAGTTCGAGGAACAACACACCTACAAAAACATTACGGGGAATTATACTTTTAACACCCATACCCGGTCTGGCGACACCTTATTTGGCATTGATGTTTTTATTAAACCTGAATTCAGAGGACTCAGGCTGGGCAGGCGCTTATATGAGTACAGAAAGGAGCTTTGCGAAAAGCTAAATTTAAAAGGTATTGTGTTTGGCGGCAGGATTCCGAATTACCATAAGTACGAAAGTAAAATGAGTCCCAAAGAATACCTTGAAAAAGTTAAATCAAGGGAAATTCACGACCCGGTGCTCAACTTTCAATTGTCGAACGACTTCTATCCCGTTCGTGTGCTCAAGGGGTATCTGGAAGGCGATAATGTTTCGAAAGAATATGCAGTGTTGTTACGATGGGAGAACATTTATTACGAACCGTCTTCGCAAAAAGCAAAGGATATAAAAAAAATTGTACGCCTGGGTCTGGTGCAGTGGCAGATGAGGCCATATAAAGACATAAACGAATTAATGCAGCAGGCAGAATATTTTGTAGATACCTTAAGCGCCTATAAAAGCGATTTTGCTCTTTTTCCCGAACTTTTCAATGCGCCTCTGATGGAAGAGTATAACCATCTGAGCGAAGCAGAGGCAATCAGAAAACTCACCAACTACACTGAGCCAATTGTACAGGAATTTGCGAAATTATCCATCGCATACAACATCAACATCATTACCGGCAGCATGCCCGAATTGGTGGGCGATGGCTTGTATAATGTAGGGTATTTATGCAGACGGAACGGATCGGTGGAGCGCTACGAAAAACTTCATGTAACACCTGATGAACAACGTGTTTGGGGAATGAAAGGCGGAAATAAAATACAAACATTTGATTCCGATTGCGGAAAAATCGGCATCCTGATTTGTAACGATGTTGAGTTTCCGGAAGTAAGCCGGATTATGGCAGATGAAGGCATGAGTATACTATTTGTTCCTTTTTTAACCGACACTCAAAACGGTTATTCAAGGGTCAGATACTGCGCCCAGGCGAGAGCCATCGAAAACGAATGTTATGTCGCCATTGCAGGTAGCGTCGGTAATCTGCCCCAGGTTCATAATATGGATATTCAATATGCGCAATCCATGGTTTTTACTCCCTGCGACTTTGCGTTTCCCACCACAGGAATAAAATCAGAAGCCACACCCAATACCGAAATGATATTAATTTCCGATGTCGATATGGATTTATTGAGAGAACTTCATAGCTTTGGCAGCGTAAAAAATCTGAAAGACAGGCGGCATGATATCTACGAACTGAAAAAACGGCCACTCCCCGAATAAAAGGAGAAACCCAACGTTAATGTCAACAACAAAAAACCTCACCCCTATGAAGATTCTTTTTATTCAAACCGGCGGCACCATTGATAAAGACTATCCTAAACTTACAAAAGGATTCGCTTTCGAGATTACAGAACCCGCAACCCGTCGCATCCTGGAAGATATAAATCCCTCCTTTACCTTTGAGATTTTACCTCTGTTACAAAAAGACAGTCAGGAAATAACCGAAGAAGATCGTGGAAAAATCCGACAGGCATGCCTGAGCACAACGGCAGAGAAAATTATTATTACACACGGAACCGACTCAATGATTGAAACGGCGCTGATCCTATTCGGCATTAAGAATAAAGTCATAGTGCTTACCGGCGCCATGCGCCCCGCACGATTTTCAAATACCGACGCCAATTTCAATGTCGGCGTTGCTATTGGTGCTGTCAACATGGTCAGCGAAGGGGTTTACATTGCCATGAATGGCCGGGTTTACCCATCCGACAAGGTTAAGCGTGATGCAACCACCGGTCAGTTTGTGGAAATATAATCATCAGTAAATAAACAAACCAATAATATTAAACACAGGCATGAAAAAAAATAACCTTGGTTACTTAGGTTTTATGGGGTTTTTAGGAACTCTTGGATTTATCCCGGGAAATATGCAAGGCTTATGGGGCCTCTATGGCTTGTTCGCGTTATTCGCACTTTTTGCTTTACCGAAAAAAAAAGACGGGAACCATAACCCCAAATTATAGATACCAGCAGCGCATTATATATCCGATTTTTTTTATTGGCGCAAAAGGCCTACCTTTGCAGCGGTGAAATAAAATATGCTCATCACGAAGGGTTTAACTCCGTGCAGGAATTTCTGCAAATGCTTTCTTAAGCGACCGGATATTACGGGTTAAATCAGATTACTCCATTATCAGCATTTCACTTTAATATTTCTTCGCACATTCGCGCCCTGCAACCCTGGCGGAGGAAATAGAATTTATCATTTCCATAACCAAATTCATTATGCCATTCAAATCGTTAAACATTATTGAACCTATTTTAAAAGCGCTTCAGGAAGAAGGATATACCACGCCAACACCTATACAAGTTCAAGCAATTCCAATCGTTTTAGAAGGCCGCGACCTCCTGGGCTGTGCACAAACAGGCACAGGAAAAACCGCTGCATTCGCTATTCCGATCCTTCAAATGCTAGGTGCAGAAAAATCCTACAATAAAAAAAGAAAAATCAGGTGCCTCATCGTAACACCCACACGTGAGCTGGCCATTCAAATCGGAGAAAGTTTTACCTCTTACGGAAGACATACTGATCTGACCCATACCGTCCTTTTCGGAGGCGTAAATCAAAACCCACAGACTGCTGCTTTACGCAATACGGTTGATATTGTAATTGCCACACCGGGCCGGCTATTGGACCTGATGAATCAGGGATACCTAAGCTTACGCGATGTTGAAATATTTGTGCTGGATGAAGCAGACCGAATGCTCGACATGGGTTTTATCCATGATGTGAAAAAATTATTGGCCGTGCTGCCAAAGAATAAGCAAACACTTTTCTTTTCTGCAACCATGCCTCCGGAAATCACAAAGCTTTCAAGTACCATACTGAACAACCCAAAAAAGGTGGCAGTAACGCCTGTTTCTTCAACGGTAGACATTATTAAACAATACGTTTATTTTGTTGATAAAGGAAATAAAAATGCCTTGCTGGTAGATGTATTAAAAGACAAAACCATAAAAACCGCCCTGGTATTTACCCGTACCAAACATGGTGCGGATAAAGTGGTGAAAGTCCTGTTAAATCACGACATCAAAGCGGAGGCAATCCATGGTAACAAAGCACAAAATGCACGTCAGCGTGCATTAGCCAATTTCAAAGCACAAACCACCCGCGTTTTAGTTGCGACGGATATTGCAGCCCGCGGAATTGACGTGGATGATCTGGAATACGTAATCAATTTCGAAATGTCGAACATTGCCGAAACCTATGTTCACCGCATCGGCAGAACAGGCAGAGCTGGAGCTAAAGGAACAGCACTATCGTTCTGCGATGCAGAAGAAAAAGAGTACTTACGTGATGTCGAAAAGCTCATCAGTAAGCGAATCGCAATCATCGACAACCACCCTTTTCCTTTGCTGATTAACAATCCCGTAAAAGCGCCGAAACAACAGCAGGGAAGAGGAAATTCCGGCCACTCCAGGCCAAAACCCGCCGCTGGCAGTGCCCCTAAAAAATGGTCCGGCAGACCCAGAACGTCACGGTAGTGGTATATAAAGGGATCCCGAAATAAATTCGGGATGACCGCGTCTATCATAGCTTTGTAATTAGGGCGAAGATACCATCCCAGCCTCGTGCCGTCATGCTGAACTCGTTTCAGCATCCCCCTGCTTTAGTCGTGGAGATCCCGAAACACTTGTGCTGAGACTGTCGAAGTAAGTTGCCAATGGCGTAATTAAGGCACTGAAAACTATTAATTTATAAGTCGCTTCTCGATACGCCGCAATAAGCGCGGCACTCGAAGTGACCATGCAGAGTGGCCGCTAAAAGCGCCCTGTTCATATCACCTTCAGTGGTCAGATCGAGTGCAGCCGCGTGTTTTTCGCGGCTGCGTATCGAGATCCGATCCACTGAAACCCACTTCCTTTGCTAGTCAGGGGGTGACTGCCCGCCATCCCGACGCATATGGCAGTCGCCCCGTGACGCCCCCCATCATCATTACTTCATCGCATCCCCACTTCATTCATAATTCATAATTCATAATTTGTGTCATCATCCCCACATCATCACATCCCCACATCCCCACATCATCACATCATCACATCATCACATCCCCACATCATCACATCATCACATCCCCACATCATCACATCCCCACATCATAACCCCCTGCTATGCAGTAATTAAACACTTTATTCTTTAAATATATAATTAGAAAATGCTTTGGAATTTTTTAATTTTTTCCGTATATTTACTTCAATAAAAACAAACACTTATCGATTGAAAAATCTAAAAAAAACTCATTATGTAACTCATTTAATAATAACTAATGGTTGTTTTCATTGATAAATATAGCAAGCAATATTTAACAAAATATAATTCACATCTTTAATATAAACATACTTTCCATATAAAACCTAATCTATTTCAGCATTTGAATATTTTTAAAACAAAATGGAAACACAAATTATCAAAGGTGAATTAATTCAGGAAAAAATCTTCACTGATGTAAAAAACGAGATCACTGCCCTTCAGGAAAAGTACCATAAGAAACCAGGTATTGCCTTTATCGGGTTTGCGCATATCCCGCTTTCAAAGTACAACATACCGTTTCATGTACAAATGGCACAGGCAGCAGGTTTTAATGTAGTTACCGAATTAAAACCAGAAAATACACCTGAGGATGAGATGCTCCAATTGATAGAACAATTCAACAACAACAACGACATACACGCTGTTGTGCTGTTCCAGCCCCTTCCGGCCCATTTAAATCCTGTCAGAATTATCAACGCCATTAAACAGGAGAAAGAAATTGAAGGATTCCATCCGCAAAACATGCTAAGTACGCTAATTCCGGATCTGCAAACAGAAAAGTATCCGATGTGCTTACCCACGGCTCTGTATGAGATGGCTAAAGAGGCTGACCTGCACTTCAGCAAGGATATGGAATGGGTCTTCGTTCTCGACGATGAATTCATCACCAATAATTTAACGCACATGGTGGTAAAATGTGCCGCATCTAAAGCAGTACCGCAAGATTGCCCATCAACATTTATCAATAAAAGCGCGGCAAACCTGGTGGGTACCATAAAAAGGGCTGACGTATTGGTTGTTGTTACAAAATATCCTGAATATATTCAAGCAGAATGGCTTAAACCGGGTGTTTGCATCATTGATATTTACTCCAATCTGGTAAAGGAAGTTCCCTCTAAAAACGACCCGGACAAATTAGTACCTGTCATCCGCGGTGGAGTTAATGTAGCATCGGTTCAAAATATTGCCAGTGCCATTCTTCCCATACCAGGGGGGTTAATGACTGTGGTTCTTCCCATACTCCTGCGAAACGGATTGATTGCATTTAAGAACAGCTTAGGATTGACGGGCCCGTAATAAATCACAGAAAACGAAAACCCTGTTTACCATTCAAATTGCGCTTAGCGAAATATTTTTTTGCACTAAGGAAAATAGATAATTCCAATAGTCATGAAAAAAAATCTCAGCACTTTAGCTTTAATTGCAATCTGCACTTTTGCGTATGCACAAAAAGATTATCAGAGCACTGCAGATACGAAAATCACAAAGGGCATCAGTGATCTGGTATTGGGACAGGATCATGAAAAAGCACTTACTGATAAATCTTCCGGGGTTCATACCCTTACGGGATGCACAAAGAAAATTCACAGACTACCTGTGGTAGCCACTAATGATCATCGTCAGTACCTGACTGCCAATAACCATGTTCATAAAGGTTTAATTGGACTTGTTGAAATAGGAGGCGGATACGGGATCGGCGATTTGTATGGTGTGGATTTAGCTAAAGTAAATTGCATTATCGGATATATATTCAATCCTTATATTTCTATTGGGATCGGCACAGGGGTCAGATACTATATACATGAACATGAGCTATTTTTTCCTTTATTTGCAGATATCCGGATATACTTTCGCGACAGAAAAGTTTCGCCCTATTTTGCCCTGGATGCAGGCATGACGATCAATCTGACGCCAAGGATCGGAACCATTATTAATCCCATGGCGGGTGTATGCATAAGGGTTACCGACAAGAATGCACTATATGTTGGATTGGGCTATCATATGCAGCCCGAGGGAGTAATTGAGGGTTATTCATTTCAATCTGGCAATCAAACAAAGCCAACACTTGACGCCACCTGTATCAGTCTGAATGTCGGGATAAATTTTTAGACCAACAGAAAAGTCACCTTCCCTTAAAACCGAAAAAGACCAGCCTCACCAGAATTGGTCCGGGCTGGCTGCTGTCATACCCCGACAAGGGTATTGTTGAGTCGGGGCACGACGAGTAGCAAAGATTCTGCAGCCGGACAGAGCATCTCTCCAATCTTGCTAAAGTCGTACCCCGACAAACTTAACATCACCAAATCTGCCAGTCACGGAATGACTGCCTTCTATTATTATCCTATCATCACATCATCACATCATCACATCATCACATCATTCATCATTCATCATTCATAATTCATAATTCATAATTTGTATCATCATCCCCACATCCTCACATCATTCATCATTCATCGTTCATAATTCATAATTAATAATTTGTGTCATCATCCCCACATCTGCCAGTCACGGGGTGACTGCCCACCATCCCGACGCACATGGCAGTCGCCCCGTGACATCCCCCATCATCCCCACTTCATTCATAATTCATTCATAATTCATAATTCATAATTCATAATTCATAATTTGTGTCATCATCATCACATCCCCACATCATCACATCATCACATCATTTTCACTTTTTCGCAAAAAAATCGTATGTTTGTCATAACAGAAACTACACCCTTCCGCTATGAACCTAGAAACCCTTCTGGAATGGAACCCAATATTGCTGGCCCTGCTGGCAACACTGTTCACATGGGGAATGACAGCCCTGGGATCTGCCATGGTTTTTTTCTTTAAAAGCATCAATAAAAAAGTTCTGAACTCCATGCTCGGGTTTGCCGCGGGAGTAATGATTGCGGCGAGTTTCTGGTCATTGCTGAAACCGGCAATTGAAATGTCAGAGGCTCAGGGTGACATTGCCTGGGTCCCTGCAGTAATCGGCTTTTTGATGGGTGGCGCCTTTTTGTTCGGGATGGATAAAATTCTGCCCCATCTCCATTTAGGATTGAGTATCGATAAATCGGAGGGGATTAAAACCCGCTGGCAGCGCAGCGTTCTGCTGGTCATGGCCATAACCCTGCACAACATTCCGGAAGGACTGGCTGTTGGAATATCGTTCGGCGCACTGGCTCATAACCCCGATGCGGGGATGCTGGCAGGCGCCATTGCCTTAGCCTTTGGTATCGGATTACAAAATTTCCCGGAAGGGGCAGCTGTTTCTATCCCGCTAAGGCGTGAAGGATTTACACGGCGCAAAGCGTTTAATTATGGTCAGCTCTCCGGCATCGTTGAACCCATCGCAGCCGTCATTGGAGCATACCTTGTTTTAATGATCACTCCTATTCTGCCATACGCGCTGGCATTTGCCGCCGGCGCCATGATTTTTGTCGTCGTAGAAGAACTTATCCCCGAATCTCAAACAGGCAACGAAACCGACTTATCTACCGTTGGTGCTATGATCGGGTTTGCTACCATGATGCTGCTGGATGTGGCGTTGGGGTAGAAAAAGTCCCTAGTCCTTAGTCCCTAGTCCTTAGTCCTTAGTCCCTAGTCCCTAGTCCCTAGTTGAAGGGCGGTGCGGGAGAGGGAGTTTGGTTTTTCATAGCAGGCGAGGTCGAGGTCGGGGTCGGGGTCAAGGTCGAGGTCGAGGTTGAGGTTGAGGTTACCCCAATCATTAATCATTAATCATTAATCATTCATAATTCATAATTCATAATTCATCATTCATAATTTTTCCTGTACTTTTGCAAAAAAATTCGAAAATGGAACTTATCGACGGAAAAAAGATAGCGGCGGAAATCAAAAGTGAAATCGCAACGGAGGTCAGGGCAATGATTGCTGCTGAGGTCACGGTTCCGCATCTGGCGGCCGTTCTCGTGGGTGATGACCCCGCCAGCCAAACATACGTTAATGCTAAAGAAAGAGCATGCACCGAAGTAGGATTCACCTCGTCAGTTTACAGATATCCTGAAACCATCAGCGAAAAAGAATTATTGCAGGCAATTGAATTCCTCAATAAAGATGAAGAGGTTGATGGATTTATTGTTCAAATACCGCTTCCCAAACATATCGATGTTCAGAAAGTGATTGCAGCCATTGATCCCTCCAAAGATGTTGATGGTTTCCATCCGGTGAATATCGGGAAAATGCTGCTGAGTATCCCGGCCTTCCTTCCCGCAACCCCTGCCGGAATCATGATGCTGCTTGAAAAATATAATATTGAGACCGAAGGAAAAAACTGCGTGGTTTTAGGACGCAGCAATATTGTGGGCACCCCTATGAGCGTGCTGATGTCGCGCAATGCCAAACCCGGCAATGCAACCGTAACGGTTTGTCATAGCAAAACCCGCAACCTGAAAGAAATCTGCAAGACCGCCGACATCCTGATTGTTGCTATCGGCAAACCGGAATTCGTTACCGCCGATATGGTGAAAGACGGAGCCGTCGTAATCGATGTGGGCATCCACCGTCTGCCCGATGAAACTACAAAAAGCGGCTTCCGCCTGAAAGGGGATGTGAAGTTTGATGAAGTGGCCGAAAAATGCTCCTACATCACCCCGGTTCCGGGAGGCGTGGGCGTTATGACCATTGTATCGCTGCTGAAGAACACGCTGTACGCGGCAAAAAAAACTTATTATCCCGGCAATGATCTCACCTGATGATCAGAAATTAAAAGACGGATTGGTTCTTCCCCTGATGGAGTTATTCTATACCCTTCAGGGAGAAGGATTCCATACAGGCGAAGCGGCAATCTTTATCCGCATTGGTGGATGCGACGTGGGCTGCAGCTGGTGCGATGTAAAAGAAAGCTGGGATCCGTCGCTGCACCCGCTCACTGCTGTAGAAGAAATCATCAACCAGGCCAGCGCATACCCCTCCCCTAATGTGGTGATTACCGGCGGCGAACCGCTTTTATACAACCTTGGTCCCCTCTGCGAAGGATTGAAAAACCTGGGCCTGCACACCTTTCTCGAAACCTCAGGCTCCGAAGAACTGAGTGGTGATTGGGACTGGATCTGCCTTTCACCTAAAAAAAATGCACTGCCCCTGCCTTCAGTTTATCAGCATGCGCACGAACTTAAAGTGATCATTCAGGTACCCGAAGATCTTAATGATGCCGAAACCTACGCTGCAAGCGTCAGTGAACATTGCAAACGCTACCTTCAGCCCGAATGGAGCCACCGCAAAGAAATCACGCCGCACATCGTTGACTTTATCGGCAGCCACCCCGAATGGAAACTATCGCTGCAGGTACATAAATATATAGGCATCCCATAAATTCCCTGATGTTTCCCTATCATGTCCACCAAATTGTCAATTGTCAATGGTCAATTCTCAATTATCATTGTCCGCTTTTCACTAATTTATGTATTTTAGCGTTTCAAAAGTAAAACGCTTATGCGCTCTGTAAAAATATTTGTACTCCTGGCATTACTGCTGCCCCTGAATATCCTGGCACAGCCCATGCAACTTTCCTCTAAAAATAAAAAAGCCTGTAAAGCCTATTTAAAGGCTGCCCAATATTATCAGGCGAACGATATTCCTTTTGCTGAAATTGAGCTGGAACGCGCCCTTAAAGCCGATCCTTCTTTTATTGAAGCCTGGATGATGAAAGGCGATATCAGAGAAGATCAGAAAAAAATCGAAGAGGCCATCGCGTGCTACACAAAAGCGGTTGAGATAAACCCCGACTTTTTTCCAAGGAATTTCTACAACCTTGCGCGCATGGAGATTACTTTAGGAAAATATGCTGAGAGCAAACAGCATTACGAAACCTATCTGTCGTACCCCGACCCCAATCCAAACCTGAAAGAAAAAATTGCCGACGACCTGCTGAATTGCGATTTTGGTATTTTTGCGATGCAACACCCCGTCCCCTTCGACCCAAAAAATATGGGCACCAACATCAACACCACCAATGATGAGTACTCGCCTACCCTTACCATTGATGAACAAACTTTTATCTTTACAAGGCAACGGCCGCGCGATGATCTAACCGTTCATTCAATGGCCTTTGAAGAAGATTTTTATATCAGCACTATCCTTGATGGTGAATGGACCCTCGCCCGGAAAATGCCCGCCCCTATTAATTCGCACGGTAATGAAGGCGCCCAGTGTATCGCCCCCGACGGGCAAACCATGTACTTCACCATTTGTAACAAGGCAGACGGAATAGGCAGTTGCGACCTTTATTATGCTCAGCGACAGGGCGAAATGTGGAGCAAACCCGTGAATATGGGCAGTGTTGTGAACTCTTCAACCTGGGATTCGCAACCCACCATCAGCCCCGACGGCACAACCCTCTACTTTGCCAGCGCACGTTCAGGATCTGTCGGTAATATGGACATCTGGAAAACAGTTAATGAGAATGGTGTATGGCAGTCCCCGGTAAATCTTGGCCCCAACATTAATACAAAAAAAGGTGATATGTCGCCTTTTATCCACCCGGATGGAAAAACCCTGTATTTCACGTCGAGCGGACATGTGGGCATGGGCAGCAACGACCTGTACTATTCACGTATGGATGACAAGGGCCAGTGGTCCGTTCCGGAAAACCTTGGTTACCCGATCAACACCTTTAAAGATGAAGGCTACCTGATTGTGAACGGAAAAGGTGACAAAGCCTATTTTGCTTCCGGGCAATTTAAAACCGAAGGTGGCATGGACCTTTACACCTTTGATCTGTATGAAGAAGCCCGTCCGGTGTATGTTACTTACATGAAAGGAATCGTCTTTGATAAAAACACAAACAAAAGACTGGATGCTCATTTTGAACTGATCGATCTGGAAAACGGCCAGATCGTGGTGCAATCAAACAGCGACCCCGAAACCGGTGAATTCCTGGTGAGTTTACCCAACGAAAGAAATTACGCGCTGAATGTTTCGCGCGCAGGTTATCTTTTTTATTCGGAGAATTTCACCCTCAAGGTCGAAAAAAACCGCACCGACCCTTTCCTGAAGGATGTCCCTCTGCAGCCCATGGAAACAGGGGTTACGGTCGTTCTTAAAAACATTTTCTTTGACTTCGATAAGTTTGACCTGCTTCCTGAATCGCGCGTAGAACTTACCCACCTGGTGGATCTGCTCAATAAAAATCCGAAAATGAAAATTGAAATCGGAGGACATACCGATAACAAAGGAACCAAAGAATACAACCAGTTATTATCGGAAAACCGCGCTAAAGCAGTGTTTGACTACCTTATTCAGCATGGTATCGACAAAACCAGGCTTTCTTATAAAGGTTATGGGCTCGAAAAACCCATTGATACAAACGACACCGAAGAAGGTCGTGCGAATAACCGCCGTACTGAATTCAAAGTCATGGCGTTCTAAAGCATACAGGGCATTCGGTAAATTCAATTTCTGCTACTACGCATAGCGTTCAATTCGCCTCTTTTGCGTATCTTTGCGCCTCTTTATGAAAAAAGTAGCTTTTCATACGTTAGGCTGCAAATTAAATTTTGCAGAAACCGCAGGCATTTCAAGGCAATTCAGTCCTGAGGGCTATAGCATTGTTGACTTCCACGAAGTGGCCGATGTGTATGTGATTCATTCATGCACCGTCACCGCTAATGCGGAACGCAAAACCATTGCAGCGGTAAAGCAATCGTATAAGCGCAACCCTGAAGCACGGATTGCCGTGATTGGCTGCATGTCGCAACTCGATCCGGAGCGACTCCGTCAGTTACCTGGTGTTACATGGGTGCTGGGCAACAGCGATAAATTTTCGCTGCCGGAAATCCTTGAAGAAAAAGCCCTTCAAAAAGACGCCTCACTCGATCAGCAATTTTTTCCTTCATGGAGTGTGAACGAACGCACCCGCTCTTTTTTGAAAATACAGGATGGCTGCGATTATTTCTGTTCCTATTGCACCATCCCTTTCGCGCGTGGCCGCAGCCGTAGTGCAACCATTGCACAGGCAGTGCAGGCCGCCAGGGAAATCGCCGGTGCAGGCATGAAAGAGCTCGTGCTCACAGGGATCAATATCGGCGATTTTGGCCGTCACCAGCACGAAACGCTTTACGATCTGCTTTGCCAGCTCGATGAAATTGATGGTATTGAACGTATCCGTATCTCATCCATTGAGCCGGATCTGCTCACCGAACAGATTATCAACCTGACTGCCCGTTCCCAAAAACTATTACCGCATTTTCACATACCGCTGCAGTCGGGATCTGATACGGTATTGAAATTAATGAACAGGAAATATTCCACACAGGATTTCAAAAGTAAAGTCGACCTTATACACGCCACCCTTCCAAATGCATGCATAGCTACCGATATCATTGCCGGTTTCCCGGAAGAGAGTGATTTACTGTTTGAGGAAACCTACAGCTTTATTGAGCAGCTCGACATATCATATATGCATGTATTCACTTATTCTGAACGGGGAAATACCAAAGCCATCCGTACGGAAAACCCTATACCTGTTGAACTCCGCAAAAAAAGAAGCAGCTTGTTGCAGAACCTGAGCAACGAAAAAAAACACAACTTCTACCTTCAGAACAAAGACAGGCGTTGTAAAGTTTTTTTCGAATCTGAAAACAAAAATGGATATCTTTACGGCTTTACCGAAAATTATATCCGGACCAGAATCGCCTACAAACCCGAATTAGTAAATACGATAACAGACGTTACATTACGAAAGCTAGCATATAACGACTGTTATAATGTCGAATTAATATAACTACAAAATATTTATCCTATGTACCCTGCCATCAGCGACTTGATCAACGACATTTTGGGAACCAGCATTTCCCTTCCTATACAGACCTACGGTTTTTTTGTCGCGGTTGCTTACCTTGTCGGTACCTGGGTTTTACACAATGAGCTTAAGCTGAAAGAAAAGAAGGGGCTCATGCAGCCTACCACCAAAAAAATCCTGGTGGGCAAAGCGGCCAGCATGCAGGAGCTGTTTATCCTGGGCATCATTTCATTGCTGCTTGGTTACAAGTTCAGCGGCATGCTCATAAACTACAGTACCTTCTCAGCAAATCCACAGGAATATTTATTGTCGACCCAGGGCAGCGTCTGGGGTGGGATTCTGGTGGCCATCGCATTTGTAGCATATCGCTGGTACAGCAAGAAAAAGAAAAAACTTGACAAACCTGTTTGGGAAGAAGTTATCATTCACCCTTACGATCAGGCCGGAAACATTCTTATTATAGCGGCTGTTGCCGGAATTTTAGGCGCCAAACTTTTTCACAACCTCGAAAACTTCGGCGACCTGATGGCTGACCCGATTGGACAGTTGTTCTCGTTCAGCGGACTGACTTTTTACGGAGGGTTGATTCTTGGTGGTGGTACCGTTATCTGGTACGCAAGAAAGCAAAAGATGGCCGTACTGCCCCTTATCGATGCAGCGGCACCAGCCATTGCCATCAGTTACGGACTGGGCCGTGTAGGCTGTATGATGTCGGGCGACGGTTGCTGGGGTGTCGAGAACATCGCGCCCAAACCCGGCTGGCTGAACTGGCTCCCCGATTGGATGTGGTCTTTTAATTTTCCGCATAACGTTGTTGGCGAAGGTGTAGCCATTGATCATTGCACCGGGAAATATTGCACAGTGCTTGAACATGGCGTGTTTCCTACCTCTTTCTACGACTTCGTTCTGATGGCGTTATTTTTCGGAGTGCTGTTACTGATCCGTAACAAAGTTAACATCCCAGGATATTTATTTGCAATACTTATTCTTTTTATTGGAGTGGAAAGATTTTTTCTGGAAAAGATCAGGGTCAATAATACCTATGATATATTCGGTATTCAAATTACCCAGGCTGAGATCATCTCTGTGGTACTTGTAATTATTGGCGGACTGGGATTATGGTATTTCAGAAAACGCTACAAGGCTCAACAGGCAGGCACTTCACCTACTAACAAAAGCCGCAAAGACACTCACATTTCTTCAGATAAAAAATAATAAATCTAAATTATTTTTTAACGTTGTAGGGTTGCAAAAATGTATTATTATTGTTGACCCCGATCAGTTAGTCCATGAAACAACGTATTTCTCTGAACCTATTCTTGTTGCTGTTTTGCGCCCTGTCATTTTTTGGGTGCAGGCCTCATTATTTAATTCAGGAACCAAAAACAGTAACCGGGGTTATTGCCATCGACAGCACACTCCCCCTTACGGGTGATTCCATTTCCCTTCTGATTATTGAGCCTTACAAAGCAGCCATGGAAGCTGAGATGAACGAGGTCCTCGCATACAGCGAAACACCCATCGTTAAAGACCAGCCGGAAGGCGCCCTGGGTAGTTTGGTTGCCGACATTGTACTTACCATGACTTCGGAATACTACCTTGCACAAGGAGGACAAGCGATTGATTTTTGTTTGCTGAACAACGGCGGCCTGCGAAGCAGTCTGCCCAAAGGAGAAATTAAAACACGCAATATATTTGAGCTGATGCCCTTCGAAAATAAACTCGTGGTCATGCAAATCAGCGGACAGAATGCTAAAAAACTTTTTGACTTCATCGCCCGCTCTGGCGGAATGCCTGTAGCAGGCGTTCGTATGGGCATTAAAGAGGACAAGGCGGTTAACATTACCGTTGGACAACAAGCCTTCGATTCGACCCGGACCTATTTGGTAGCTACTTCCGATTACCTTGCAGAGGGTGGCGACGACATGCGTTTTTTCAACAACCCCCTGCAAAAAATAGAGCTGAAACAAAAAATAAGGGAAGCTATTATTGAATTCCTGCGCCGGACCACCGCCGAAGGAAAAACCATTGATGCCCGAACCGATAACAGAGTGTATTATGAAAAGTAGACGCGACTTCATAAAGACACTGCTGGCAACAGGCGCCGCGGTGGGGCTTAGCAGCACTCCCCTGGGGGCATTCGCTTCCAATGAAAATGGTATGATCAAGATTACCATTCTGCACACCAACGATACCCATAGTCACATAGATCCTTTCCCTGATAATGATCCCCGTTTCCCGGGAATGGGAGGCTTTGCACGAAGAGCATCACTGGTTAAAAAAATTCGCAGTGAAGAAAAGAATGTACTTCTTCTCGATGCAGGCGATGTGTTTCAGGGCTCACCATATTTTAATATGTATGATGGTGAAGTAGAGTTTAAACTGATGAGCGAAATGAAGTACGATGCCATGACCATTGGCAACCACGAATTCGACAATGGATTGGAGGGCATCGCAACCCAGCTGCAAAACGCACGCTTCCCGCTGATCAGCTCAAACTATGATTTTTCCGACACCGTGCTTGCAGGGAAAATTCTTCCCTATAAAATCTTTGTTCTGGATGGTGCCATTATCGGCGTTTTCGGATTAGGCATTGAGCTCGAAGGATTGGTAAGCAAAAAAAATTACGGCGATACGCGTTATCTCGACCCCATGGTAAAAGCCGCAGAAACCGCCAGATTATTGAAGAAAGACCTGAATTGTGACCTCGTGATTTGCCTGTCGCACCTGGGCTGTAGCTACAAAGACCAGAAGATCAGTGATGTCCGCATGTCAAAACAAAGCAAGAATATAGACCTGATCATAGGTGGACATACCCATACATTTATCGACCAACCCTACGTTTTTCGCAATTCAGACAATAAAGAAATAATCGTGGCACAAGTGGGTTGGGGAGGTATAAAATTAGGAAGGATTGATTACTATTTAGTTAAGCGATCAGGGGTAAAATTTGCTGATGCACATACGATAAAAATAGAAAAAAATAAAGGTTAAAAAGATTTTTTATGTTGTTTTTTTTTTAAATATTTGTAACCCGAAATTCAACAAGGATTTAGGTTTTTAAAAAGTTTTCAATCAATTTATTATGAATTGATTGCCAGAGAACATCGCCTTAAACAAGTAATAAAAGAGATAAAAGAGGACCGAAACGGATGAAAAAAAGCTTTACAGAAGTTTGGAATAATTGCTTAGCCGTTATCAGGGACAACATCTCAGCCCAGAGTTTTAAAACCTGGTTTGAGCCCATCAAAGCCGTAAGGCTTAAAGATAACGTGCTGACCATCCAGGTTCCCAGCCAGTTTTTTTATGAATTTCTTGAGGAGCATTATATAACCTTACTGAAAAAAACCATTAAAAAAGAACTTGGCGTTAGCGGACACCTTGAGTATAACATCATTATGGATAGTTCATACGGAAATGCCAACCCGGTTACGGTGAAAGCACCTATGAGTAACCGGAAGGCAGTAAAAAACCCTTCTGTTGCTATTCCCGTTGACATCAACAGGGACAACTCCCGTGAAATCCCCAACCCCTTTGTAATACCCGGATTGAAGAAGATCAACATCAACTCCAATTTACTCGATAATAAATCTTTTGAAACTTTTGTGGAAGGCGATTGTAACCGCCTTGCACGTTCTGCCGGCTTCGCCGTTGCAAACAATCCCGGCAAAACAGCGTTCAACCCACTCCTTCTCTATTGCCCGGTAGGCCTGGGAAAAACACACCTCTGTCATTCCATCGGTCTCCAGGTTAAAGAAAATTTCCCGGATAAAATTGTACTCTACGTTCCATGCGATGTGTTTATCAACCAATACATCGACTCGGTGAAAAATACCACGGTCAACGATTTTATCCATTTTTACCAGATGATCGATGTGCTGATTATTGACGACATTCAATATCTTGCCGGAAAAGACAGTACACAAAATGCATTTTTTCATATCTTCAATTACCTGCATCAGAAGGGCAGCCAGATTGTGGTAACTTCCGACAAGGCACCCGTGGATATGAAAGGCATGGAACCCCGCCTGCTTTCGCGCTTTAAATGGGGACTTTCTGCCGACCTGCAAATACCCGACTTTGAAACCCGCGTAGCCATCATCGAAAAAAAGCTACTTAACGATGGCGTTGTCATGCCACGCGATGTTATTGAATACCTTGCCTACAGCATCACAACGAGCGTCAGAGAACTCGAGGGCGTCCTGATTTCATTGCTGGCACAGGCTTCATTAAATAAGAAACCGGTTAATATCGAACTGGCTAAACAAATCATCGACAAATTTGTTAAGACCAACACACGCGAAATTTCAATCGACTACATTCAGAAAATCGTGTGCGATTATTTCGATATCAATATAGATACGCTGAATTCCAAAACACGCAAACGTGAAATCGTTCAGGCACGCCAGCTATCGATGTTCTTCTCTAAAAAACTGACGAAGTCATCGCTCGCTGCAATTGGCCTGCACTGCGGAAATAAAGATCATGCTACCGTTCTTCACGCTTGCCGTACCGTCAACAACCTGATCGAAACTGATAAACAGTTCAAGGTATATGTTGATGAAATTGAGAAAAAGATCAGGCTATAGCAAATTCGGTTTTCCGGGGAATATCCCCAAAACATATACTTTACATAAATAGTATTAATATGAAAATACTAATGGTATGTCTCGGTAATATTTGCCGTTCTCCATTGGCGGCAGGGTTATTAAACAGGGAATTCAAGACCTGTTCGGTAGAAGGATTTGCAGATTCTGCCGGATTCGAACCTTATCACATCGGCGACAATGCCGACCAGAGAGCCATCGAAGTTGCTAAAAAACACGGAATCGATATTACCGCACACAGGGCCCGACTGTTTCGCAAAGAGGATTTCGACACCTACGATTTCATCTATGTTATGGATGACCTCAATTACCGCGACGTCTCCTTCGTTGCCCGCAATGAGAATGATCTGAAAAAAGTAGATTATATATTAAATGTCATCACTCCCGGCGAAAACGATGTAGTGCCTGACCCCTACTATGGCGGTGCGTATAAATTCGAAGAGACCTTTACGCTGCTGGAACAAGCCTGCAAAAAAATTGCAAAAAAAGCATCTGCGTCACATTAACCGTTGCCTTGTTTTCCCTTATCTTGCCCGTCTGACGGCATCCTGCCACATCGCATATAAGTATGATCGTTCCTTTTCTGTAAGAACAGGCTCATATCGTCTTATGTTTTTCTGAGGCATCAAATCCATTTCTTCCGACCAGAACTGAACCCCGAGTCCCGCCAGCTTGGCTGCACCCAGGGCTGTGGCTTCAATCATTTCAGGACGAAGAACTGACACCCCTAAAATATCTGACTGGAACTGCATCAGGAAATTATTCTTCGTGGCGCCACCGTCAACATTCAATGCCTGTAATTGAATGCCGCTGTCGGATTCCATCGCACGCAGCACATCGCAGGTCTGGTAAGCAATTGACTCAATAACCGCCCGCACTATTTGCGCTCTTCCTGTGCCCAGTGTAATACCCGTAATAATCCCTTTGGCCTGCATATCCCAGTAAGGGGCCCCGAGTCCGGAAAACGCCGGCACCATGTATACCCCGCCATTTGAGCCTGCAGCAGCACACAATGCTTCGGTTTCATCCGCCGACCCTATCATCTTCAACTGATCCCTTAACCATTGAACCGCGCTGCCTGTGTGAAAGATGCTTCCTTCGAGCGCATAGGTAAGATGTCCGTTCAGCTTCCATGCAACAGTTGTCAGTAATCCCGCTTCAGAATTAATCCGCTGATCACCTGTATTCATCAACAAAAAACATCCGGTACCATAAGTATTCTTGGCCATACCGGCCGACAAACAACCCTGACCGAATAAGGCCGCCTGCTGGTCACCCGCGATACCGGCCACCGGTATCTGAACACCCCCGAACAGGGCAGCTTCTGTTACTCCATAAATTTCCGAAGAATTTACTACCCGTGGCATCATCTGAAGTGGCACGCCAAACAACGTAAGCAATTCAGTATCCCACTCATCATTTTGGATATCATATAACATTGTACGCGATGCATTGGAGGCATCGGTAATATGCAGGTGCCCGCCTGTAAGGTTCCATACCAGCCAGCTATCAACAGTTCCAAACAAAAGCTCACCACGCTCAGCACGCGCAGTGCCTTCGGGAATGTGCTGCAGTATCCACGAAATTTTGCTGGCCGAAAAATAAGCATCCGGCACCAGCCCGGTCTTTTCCCTGATCATTCCGGTATATCCTTTTTCCTTAAGGGTATTGCAAAAATCCATCGTACGCTTATCCTGCCAGATAATGGCATTGTACACCGGTTTTCCACTTATCTTATCCCACACAATGGTCGTCTCGCGCTGATTGGTGATACCAATCGCTGCAACAGCATCTGCAGTAATCCCGGCCTGTTTTAAAACCCCTTGCGCAACCTCAAGCTGATTGTGCCATATCTGTATGGCATCCTGCTCCACCCATGCAGGTTGCGGAAAAATCTGGGGAGTTTCTTTTTGCTCAACGGCAATAATCCGCTGATCGTGATCAAACAGAATGGCCCTCGAACTGCTGGTTCCCTGATCTAAAGCCAGAATATATTTTTGCATAGATGATCTGAACATTTGAATAACAAATGTACATAATGATATAATTGTATGGTTTACAAATTCCTAATTTGTTAACTTTGCTGACTTATCCCATTAATACACTATGAAAAAATTAACGATCCTCTTTCTGATGCTGGTAACTATTTTCCCGGCGGTCGCCCAAAACGTCCATATCAGCGGCACCTTCATCAACCGGAAGTATTCCGACGAGATTGTTGTTATGTATGCCTACAGCCAGAAAATGATCACCTCCGTACCAATCAAGGAAGATAACAGCTTCACGGTAGACATCACACTCGACAAAGCGGCCTATATTTATGTGGGCCCCGATCAGTATAACGTTGTGCTGTTGATAGCGTCACCCGGCGAAACCATCAAATTAGTTGCCGACATCGACGACATTACACATCCCATTATCACTGGTTCCGTATTAACAGAAAAGCTATACACCATGATGGACATGAATGATGCGTACACTGCCAAAACAGACTCGGTGTATGCTGTGGCCGACAGTGTAACCTTAAAAATTGAACAACAACGCAAACAATATTTCCGCGATATCTTTCTCAAAGAAGAACCTACCCTGGCCTCCCTGGTTTTTCTGGACATGTTGAATCCGGTTGAAGACAGCGCCCTTTTCAGGGATGTAGTTGAGAAACTCAACCAGGGATTTCCCGAAAATGAATTCGTGAAGGACTATATGGATGAACTGAAAAATACTGTAGTTACCCTTCAGGCAGGCTCAACCCCTCCGGAGATTATACTTAACGACCCCAACGATCAGCCCCTCGCATTATCATCCCTGAAAGGGAAAATTGTATTGGTTGATTTCTGGGCAAGTTGGTGCAAACCCTGCCTTGAAGAAATCCCTAATCTGATAGAGCTCTATAAGAAATATCACAAAAAAGGATTTGAGATATATTCTGTTTCACTTGATCGTGATAAAAAATCATGGACAGATGCCATCGACAAATACAATCTGGAATGGCATCATGTGAGCGACCTGGAAATGTGGGCGAGCAAAGCCGCTATTGACTGGGGTGTAGAGTCGATACCAGCCACTTTTCTGTTAGATAAAAACGGTGTCATTCTCGGAAAAAACTTACGTGGCGAGAGGCTTAAAGAAATGCTGGAATCGCTGTACGATTAAAACGGCTACTGACTTTTTTCCCGCAAAGGATTAAAACCTTTACCCAGAATTTCATTCGCGTCGAGTACTGTAACAAAGGCATTGGGATCGATGTCGCGGATATAATCGAGCAACATCCCCAGCTCCTTCCTGCTGACTACGGTAAAAATGATGCTTTTCGGATCATTATTAAACATACCGTTTCCCTGGAGGAATGTACCACCGCGGCGCAGATCCATCAATATCACTTCTTTGATTTCTTCACATTTATCGGATATAATAAACAGGGTTTTATCAAACGAAAGCCCCTGCAATACAACATCCACCACGCGGCCGGTAATAAAAATCACGATCCAGGAATACAATGGAATCTTCCAGTCGCGAAAAACAATGAGACCCAGCAGTACAATCACGGAATCGACATAAATCAATAACTGTCCAACAGGCAAGCGGGTGTATTTTGCAAAGATCATGGCAATGATATCGCTTCCACCCGAAGTGGCCTTAGATCTGAAAATCAGTCCGAGCCCGAACCCTACCAGTACGCCACCAAACACAGATGACAGCAGAACATCACCAGGCACCAGCGGCAGCTCACCCCAAAAATAAGTCAGCAAGTCGATAAATACTGAGGCAAGAACAAACCCAACCACTGTCTTAACACCGAATCGTGGCCCAAGGATTTTCATCCCGAGAATGGTTAGTGGAATATTAAGGATCAATCCAGTGAGACCCACGGGGAGCCCACCAGGGGCAAAATCAAAAAGCCCTTTTGTTACATAATGGATAACAATGGAAATACCGAACACGCCCCCCGGGACGATCATATTCGGTGAAATAAAAAACACATAGCCCACTGCCAAAATAAACGAGCCTAAAATAATCAGACTGTACGACAGGAACCACCTTTTGGAGAATGGTTTTTCAGATAAGCGGAACTTCATAATAATTAGGTATTTAGAAAACGGGTGCAAAGGTAAACTTTTTTTCCACACCCAACAAGGGACGTTTCAGTGGTGCGGAAAGCATTGCTATTAGCATAACAAAAGACACAGGACACAAGAATCAAGACACAAGAAAGATAAAAAGACACAGGACACATGAATCAAGACACAAGAAAGATAAAAAGACACAGGACACATGAATCAAGACACAAGAAAGATAAAAAGACACAGGACACAAGAATCAAGACACAAGAAAGATAAAAAGACACAGGACACATGAATCAAGACACAAGAAAGATAAAAAGACACAGGACACATGAATCAAGACACAAGAAAAATAAAAAGATACAGGAATCAAGATACAAGATTTCGCGGCCAGCTAACGGACTTTAAAATCTCCACGAAGCGCTCTTTCTACATAAAAAAAATAAAAAAAGTCCTGCTTCCGCGATCATGGCTCTTTCTTGTGTCTTGTGTCTTGTGTCTTGTGTCTTGATTCTTGTGTCTTGATTCTTGTGTCTTGATTCTTGTGTCTTGTGTCTTGTTTTTTATATACAAAAAAAACCGGGCTATTGCCCAGTTTTAAAAAGCTCAAATATGTTATTCAACAGGATAATAAATCATCGTTTCCCATTTCGACATATCAGGTTGGGTTTCGGGATCGGTTACGTATACTTCCCAGGGCATACCCTTTTGTTTTAAATTGTTATCCTTGATATATTTTTCAAGAGCCATATACGTATTATACAATGTTTCGTAAGCACCATAATGAACAGCGGTTACAGCTTTAACAGCGGGGTACTCAACCAATTTCATTCTACCCGTAACAGCGGGTTTACCTTTTACCGGCATGCCTGCTTCCATCACAAATTTATTGGCCTTTTCATCCCACATATAGTAAAGGGCATAGGGAGGTCCGACACATTCAATTTTGTTGGCATCCATGTGGCTCTGAACTTCACCGAAAACGGCACCCATTACTTCGCTGATTTTATCGCAACTCGAGGAATCTTTAATGGCTATGGCATTCCATGCTCCAACTTCCGAAATCGTAATTTCGCCGGTTTTGTATTTCATCATTTCTGTATACTCTTTTTCACATAATGCCTTAAGATCAGCCAGTCCCGACTCAAAAGACTTATGCATCATTGAAGGCATAAACAATGCAAATAAGCGTTCTAACGGATATCCGAGGTTTTCAATATCAACGCTCCAGGTTACCTTAGTGCCCATTCCCTCCGGTTCAAACTTCCAGTTACTCATCGATTGGCTGTTTTCCATCATGACAAGTTTCATATTGACCAATTGGTAGGGGACGCTTTCCATAATGGTCAGGCTGCCATCCCCGTTTTTCGGGCTTTTCCAGGCTTGAGAACTCCCCACACCTTCAACAGGACCGCTATATTCACTGGTCATTGCAGGATCTGCTTTTTGAAAAGGGGACCATTTTTCCCACATACTCAGGTTATTCACCTTTGGGAAAATCACATTAGCTGAGGCATTAATGGTGGTACTGTCCTCAATATGGACCTTGGAAGGCAGGAATATAGCCACAACCAGAATAAGACCGACCAGAATGACCAGTGCAACTAAGAAGCGTTTAAGAAATTTCATAGGTATTGTTTTTAAGGTTTAGAAAACAAAAATAATACATTGAATGGATTTTCGGACATGCAGTGATATATAAAGCCGTCAAAAACATAAAATATAAATACAAAAAATACATTTATATTTATTAGGGAAACATCATTTAGCAAAGGAACAATTACCAATAATATCTTCCTGCTGGTGGTTGGTTTTTATTTCAATTACTTTTTACCGTTTCTCCGCTATATTAATTAGTATCCTGCTAATCTTATATTACAGGAGTACTCAGCATTACCTATTGTATTATCTTCGCAGTTGCATTTACCAAAACACTTCACAACTAATGAAAAAAATACTGATCCTTTGTTCCTTTGCGCTGCTGATAGGCTGTACCTCAAATTCTGAGCAAAATATTACTGGCGATAACATCACTAGTGATTCGCTGAATGCGGATCTGAACAACCTTATCACCAATACAATCTTTGATTCAATTCCCATTGAGAAATTACCCTATAGCGATTCGCTCAGTCTGGAGGAAGGCAGTCCGCTGAGAAAAATAAAACTGAACACCACACAGATCGGTTTTCTGAAATTAAAGAATATAAGAGAAATCAGCGAATATTATGAATCCCTGCCAGACAAGGCATTCTCGCTCGTTTGCCGTTTACCTTTATCTGGAAATTATTTTTCGGTGATATTCAATTATACCGGAGAAAATGAATCGATGAACTATCTCATCACTTACGATCGTGACTTCTGTGTAGTTGACTATATCATGACCGCTTATGCGGAAAGTATGGAGACTGCACCGAGAACCAGCGCTACCATTGACACATCCGGGCTGACCGTTACTACTGGCACCATTATGAAAGAATCTGAATCAACACGAAGCTACCATTATTCGATAAGTGAAGAGGGCTTTTTCAGAGAGGCAATCGGACCGTTAGCTGAGATAAGGTAGAAAGTTTGAAAGTAGAAAGTAGAAAGTTTGAAAGTAAAAAGTTTTAAAGGTTGAAAGTCAGCCAGCAACCTGAAACGTGGAACCTGAACCCTGATACTTGAAACCCATAACCCACTCCGGAACCGATTTTAAAGACCTGCGGAAAACGCTGAAAGGAGAAGTGCTTACTGATCTCAGTTCGCGTATCATGTATGCTACGGATGGGTCAATATACAAGGAGCTCCCTATTGCTGTTGTGAGACCAGCCGGCAGCAACGATATCCGGAGCCTCATTCAATTTGCACACAGCAATAAATTATCTATCATTCCACGGACAGCTGGAACTTCGCTGGCCGGGCAGGTTGTGGGGAGTGGTATTGTGGCAGATGTTTCAAGATACATGAACCGTATTCTTGAAATCAATGCCAGTGAGCGCTGGGTTCGCGTTGAACCGGGCGTGGTGCTGGATGAACTGAATCAACACCTGGCACCCTACAATCTTTTCTTCGCTCCCGAAACATCCTCAGGAAACCGTTGCATGATCGGGGGTATGGTGGGAAACAACAGTTGTGGCGCCCATTCGCTGATCTACGGAAGTACCCGCGATCATGTACTCGAAATTGAAGCCATACTGAGTGATGGCAGTACCGCGGTTTTCAAAAGCATGAACCGTCTGGAATTTAAAGAAAAGTGTAAAGGGGACGCACTTGAAAATAGCATATACCGGAATATTCAGGAGATGCTCAGCGATAAAAACCGTTGCGAAGAAATTGTCGCTGAATATCCCGATCCCGCACTGCACCGCAGAAACACAGGCTATGCATTGGATTTGCTGGCACAAACAGAGCCCTTCCATCAGGGAGGAGAACCCTTCAATTTCTGCCGTATGCTGGCAGGTTCAGAAGGAACACTGGCGTTTACCACAGCCATTAAACTGAATATACTACCGCTCCCTCCGAAAGAAACAGGATTATTATGTGTGCATTTCAGCACACTGGAGGACGCGTTAAAAGCAAATCTAATCGCATTAAACCACGCACCAGGCGCCATTGAACTGGTAGATGAGGTAATACTGAATTGCACAAAAACCAACCTTAGCCAACAGCAAAACAGGTTTTTTGTTGAAGGCGATCCCGCGGCCATCCTGATTATTGAATGGGCACGCGAAACTCCGGAAGAAATTCAACAGCTTGCAAAGGCCGTTGAATCTGAGATGCGTGCCGCAGGATACGGAACGCATTTTCCGTTAATCCTTGGCACAGATCAGAAAAAAGTCTGGAATCTACGCAAAGCCGGATTAGGCGTACTCACCAACATTCCGGGAGACGCCAAGCCTACCGGACTCATCGAAGACACCGCTGTGATTCCCGCACTCCTCCCCGATTATATCAGAGAACTCAAAGAGATGCTGCAACGGTATGGACTAAGCTGCGTTTACTATGCCCATATAGCTACCGGCGAATTACATCTGAAACCGGTGCTAAACCTGAAACAGCAACACGATTACGAATTGTTCAGCAAGGTGGCAGAAGAAACAGCCCGGCTGGTAAAGAAATACCGCGGAGCGCTGAGTGGTGAGCACGGCGACGGCAGGCTGCGCGGGCAATTCATCCCTTTGATGCTGGGTGAAAGTAATTACCGTTTGCTATATGACATTAAAAATGCCTGGGACCCTGAGCAACTTTTCAATCCCGGAAAAATAACGGCAACCCCTCCCATGAACGAGCATTTGCGCTATATGCCCGGACATGCAAAACCCGAGATTAAAACCCTTTTTGATTTTTCAAAAACACAGGGCTGGCTGGGTGCCATTGAACAATGTAACGGCAGTGCCGATTGCCGCAAAACGGCACTCATCGGTGGAACCATGTGTCCGAGCTATATGGCCACCCACGAAGAGTCGCATACAACCCGCGCCCGCACCAATATTCTAAGGGAATTCCTCACACCCTCCGATTCAGCGATCCGGTTAACTCCAAACGATGTTTACCAGATACTCGACCCTTGTCTTTCGTGTAAAGGATGTAAAACTGAATGTCCCTCAGGTATTGATATCACCAAGTACAAAGCAGAATTCCTGCAGTGGTTTTATGATAACTCACGCACGCCTTTACGGGCCAGAATGATTGCAGGAATCAACAACACCTATCGCACATTTTCGGCATGGCCCGGACTATTCAATCTGTTCGCCCAAAACAAAATGCTCTCCTACCCGATTCAGAAAATACTGGGTTTTACTACAAAAAGGGCATTCCCCGCATTGTCAGAAACAACGCTGCGCAACTGGTACAAAAAAAATCGTGGCAGCGGTGAAGGAAAAACCATTTATCTTTTTGCCGATGAATTCACTAACTATTCCGATGCAGAAATCGGCATCAAAACCATCAAGCTTTTACGATCACTGGGCTATAATCCTTTATTAACAGACCATCTGGAAAGTGGCCGCACATGGCTCTCGAAAGGGTTAATACGCAAAGCACGCGATATAGCTGAAAGAAACATCATTGACCTGATGATGCTGGTTAAGAAAGAAAATCCATTGATCGGCATAGAACCCAGTGCTATCCTATGTTTCAGAGATGAATACCCCGAACTCGTACGAGAAGAATTCCGGGAAACCGCAAAAGAAATCGCCACGAATTGTTTTACCATTGATGAATTCATTGCATCAGAATTTAATCTGGGAAACATTCACCGATCTGCTTTCACGCAAAGTGCAAAAAACATAAAATTTCACGGGCATTGTTATCAGAAAGCGCTCACCACAACCAATCCCACGCGCATCATGCTGCAAATTCCGGAACATTACCAGGTGGAAGAAATCGCTTCGGGATGTTGCGGAATGGCCGGTTCTTTTGGCTTTGAAAAGGAACATTATGCGTTGTCGATGCAGGTGGGGGAACTGGTGTTGTTTCCGGAAATCAGAAGCAGTGAGCACGATTGTCTTATTGCAGCCGCAGGCACAAGCTGCCGGCAACACATTGCTCATGGCACAAATCGCAAGGCAGTTCATCCGGTTGAGATTCTCTACGATGCCCTCATTCAATTACAGAAACCATGAAAAAAAAACATTTATCCCTCTGGCTTGTAGCCGGAATATCTGTTGTCATGCTGGGATTTCGATTCCTGATTCCATTCGACAACATCCTTAGCTGGGATGTTTTCGGGTACTACCTTTACCTGCCCGCCCGGTTCATTTACCATGACCTTTCGTTGCAAGATCAGGGCTGGCTCACAACCCTGATCGAAAAATACGAACCTACTGCCACCTTGTATCAGGCTGGTTTATTACCCAACGGAAACTGGGTGATGAAATACACCATGGGACTGGCCCTTCTTTACGCACCCTTTTATTTTATCGCCCATCTGATTGCCAGTCTGTGCGGATTCCCCATGGATGGACTTTCATCCCCTTACCAGTATACAATAGCTGCAGGAGGTATTCTTTATGCAATCGCTGGATTGCTTATTTTCAGGAAGGTTTTGAAAAAGTTTTTTGATGAAAAGATCACATGCATTATCTTATTCATTATAGTTTTTGGGACTAATTATTTCCAGCTCACCACTTTCGATGGCACATTATTATCGCATAATTTTCTGTTTACACTATACGCCTTATTGTTGTGGCTTACCATCCGCTGGCACGAAAAGCCACATTGGATCAGTGCTGCAGGAATCGGACTGGTTTGCGGATTGATGACGTTAATCAGGCCCTCGGAAATTCTATGCATATTGTTGCCCTTACTTTGGAATACCGGAACGAAGTCAGCAAGACATGAAAAAATTGTGCTGATCAAACAGCATAGCACGCAGGTGCTGCTGATTGTATTGTGCTTTTTCCTGTTGCTGCTCCCGCAATTTCTCTATTGGAAATCGGTTACGGGAAGTTATTTATATTACAGCTACACCAACCCGGGCGAAGGATTTGAGTTCCTGTGGCCCTATACGTTGAAGTTTTTATTCAGTTTCCGTAAAGGATGGATTATCTACACACCCCTTATGCTTTTTGCGATTGCAGGATTCATACATCTTTACCGGCACAAACGTGAAATATTTCCAGCAATTTTCCTGATTTTTATGCTGAGCATTTATATTATTTCGAGCTGGAGTTGCTGGTGGTATGCAGGCGCCAGTTACAGTTCACGATCACTGGTCCCGATATATGTTTTGCTGGCACTGCCGCTGGGTTATCTCATTAAGGACCTGCTTCAAAGGAAAGTCAGTAAAATTATCGCCGGGATCGTTATGGTATTGTTGCTGGGGCTGAACCTTTTCCAAACCTGGCAGTTTGAAGAGGGTATCCTTCCCCGCGACAGTGTAACTGCAGCCTATTATTGTGCGGTTTTTGGAAAAACAACGGTGAGCCCGGATGATAAAAAACTGCTGATGGTTGAGCGCAGTACCGACGGGGTGGATCGTTTTACAGATACCACGGGTTATCTGGGGGTTGATTTGTGCAATTACACGTTTGAAGAAAACAGCGACAGTACACAACCGGTTCACAGTGGTCGGGGATCGTTACGCATGAATGAAGCCCTGCAGTTTTCTCCCGGTCCCGACGTCGCTTTCCGCGATCTGACTAAAGGCGACCACGCCTGGATACGGGCAGGGGCATGGATCTATATTCCGGATTCAACCACCGGTGAATTGCCGCTGCTGGTCATTACTTTTCATCATAAGGGCGGTACCTATAAATATCAGACAACTGCACTGGCAAACGATCGTTTAAAACCAAACGACTGGAATTACCTGGGTACTGATTACCTTACCCCAGAAGTCCGTTCAAAATGGGATAACATGAAAGTATATATCTGGCACCGGGGCAAGGGTGAGCTTTTTGTAGATGATTTCCGGGTAAGGGTTTACAACAGGAAATAGCGGGCTATTCGGTGCGGAGATAGGTCGTATGAACGTTCTCCATCAGCGTAAATTTATCAATGATGCGCATCGAGTCGTTTTTACGGACTTTGAATTCAAGTTTGCATTCTAATTCAAATTGATGGGCTCCCTGCTCGAGATGTTCATCTTTGAGCAATTTCATAATATCATTCATCCGATCATAGGGAAACGAAATTTCAAAGACCTCCCTTACCACTCGTTCAACGATAACAGCATTTTCGAGGGCCAGACGTGCAGCCGTTTTAAAAGCAGTGATCAATCCGCTCACCCCCAGCTTGGTGCCGCCAAAATACCGGATTACCACAATCAACACATTGGTCAGGTCTTTCGATTGAATCTGTCCGTAGATTGGTCGCCCGGCTGTCCCGGAAGGTTCGCCATCATCATTGAACCGGAAGGCAGTTTTATCAAAACCAAGCACATAGGCGTAAGGCTGATGAGCAGCATCCCAGTATTGTTTTTTGAGTTCGGCCAGTTTTAACTTCACGTCAAGTTCATTGTCCACCGGGATTGCCCATGCAATAAATTTGCTGGCGCGATCCCTGAAAATCCCTTCCGCCGAAACTTCAATTGTTTTATAGGTATCCTCAAAAAGCATAAGCAAAAGTAGACAAAAACAGTTAAAAGCCAGAAGCAGAAAGTTGAGCCACTGACACATTCGGATAAACTTCACTGACTTGTTCATAACTTCCCCAAAATCACGCCTATAAACCACCCGATATGTCACAAAAAATGCTTACTTTTGCAAAAAATTCATAATATGGCTGAAGTATATTCTGAAGATGCCGTTCGCACCCTGGAATGGAATGAACATATCAGGCTCCGTCCTGGAATGTACATTGGGAAACTGGGCGATGGATCTTCTCCGGATGACGGCATTTACGTGCTTCTGAAAGAAATCATGGACAATGCCGTTGATGAATTTGTAATGGGCAATGGCCGGAACATCGAATTGGTGATTAAAGAACATCAGATCACTGTTCGTGACTATGGGCGGGGAATTCCATTGGGTAAGGTGGTGGAATGTGTTTCCAAAATCAATACCGGCGCCAAATACGATTCCAAGGTTTTTAAAAAGACCGTGGGATTAAATGGCGTGGGATCCAAAGCGGTTAACGCGCTGTCGTCCTACTTTAAAGTCCAGTCTATCCGTGAAGGCCAAAGCAAATGGGTTGAATTTGACCGTGGTAATTTAACCCACGAACAAGCGGTCGAAAAAACAGACCTGCGCAACGGAACATTAATCAGCTTTCTTCCGGATGATAAAATATTCGGGAATTTCCATTACATCCACGAGTATGTAGAGAAGCTGATCAAAAATTATATTTACCTGAATAACGGGTTAACCATAATCTATAATGGTGAACGTTTCCAGGCAAAGAACGGTTTGCTCGATTTGCTGACCGACAGAATTGATAACGGAATCCTGTACCCTATTATTCACATCACTGAAGGCGGTTTCGAATTCGCCATGACTCACAGTTCCTCGCAATACAGCGAAGAATATTACTCTTTTGTGAATGGCCAGCACACCACCCAGGGAGGCACGCATCAGGCAGCGTTCAGGGAGGCTGTAGTAAAAACCATCCGTGAATTCTATAAAAAAGATTTTGAAGCCGGCGATATCCGCGAAAGCCTTATTGCTGCCTTAAGTATAAAAATTGAAGAACCTGTTTTTGAATCGCAAACCAAAACCAAGCTGGGCTCCACCCTTATGGAACCGGAGGGTATGACAATCAGGAATTTTGTGAATGATGTGGTGAAAAAACACCTGGATAATTATCTTCACATGAACCCTGAGACTGCAGAATCCCTGTATAAAAAGATTCTGCAGAGCGAGAAAGAGCGCAAAGACATGGCCAGCATTAAAAAATTGGCGAAGGAAAGCGTCAAAAAGGCCAGTCTGCACAACAAAAAGCTGCGCGATTGCCGCCTTCATTATAACAGTAATGACGAAAGGCGGTTCGATACCACCCTTTTTATTACCGAAGGGGACTCCGCCAGCGGGAGTATCACCAAATCAAGGGACGTAGGCACACAAGCGGTATTCAGTCTTCGGGGAAAGCCATTGAATTGCTTTGGCCTGAGTAAAAAAATTGTTTACGAAAACGAAGAATTTAACTTACTGCAGTCAGCCCTGAATATTGAAGAAGGACTTGAAGACCTTCGTTACAATAACATTGTAATTGCAACAGATGCCGATGTTGACGGGATGCACATACGTTTGCTGTTATTAACGTTTTTTCTGCAGTTTTTTCCCGATCTCGTAAAATCAGGTCATATTTATATTTTGCAGACGCCATTGTTCCGTGTCCGGAATAAGAAAAAAACCAACTACTGCTACACGGATGAGGAACGGCAAAAGTCCATTAAGGAACTCGGACCCAATCCGGAAATTACGCGATTTAAAGGACTCGGCGAAATTTCACCGGATGAATTTAAAAATTTCATCGGCCCCTCAATCCGTCTGGAGCCGGTACTTCTGTCAAAAGATGCGTCGATCAGTAAAATTCTGACTTTTTATATGGGGAAGAATACCCCGGAGCGCCAGAATTTCATTATTGATAACCTGCGCATCGAACTGGACATTGTTGAAGAAGAAATGGCTTAACCAATAATTCGGAAAAAAAAAGGACCTGAAATCAGGTCCTTTTTTTTTATCACAATACGTATATCTAGCAACCTAATGTGGCTACCATAACAGCCTTAATAGTATGAAGACGATTCTCAGCTTCGTCAAAAACCACACTATTTTTAGATTCAAAAACATCGTCAGTAACTTCCAATCCGTCTAATCCGAATTTCTTGAAAATATCCTCGCCCACTACGGTTTCCCTGTTATGAAAAGCAGGTAAACAATGCAGGAATTTGGTATTCGGATTTCCGGTGGCTTTCATGAGTTTTGCATTCACCTGGTAGGGTTTCAGTAATTTAATGCGCTCAATCCAAACTTTATCAGGCTCTCCCATCGACACCCAAACATCGGTATAAATAAAATCAACACCTTTCACACCTACTTTAGGATCGTCGGTAATGGTAATTTTTGCTCCGGTTTCTGCGGCGATTTTCAGGCAATCAGCAACCAGTTTTTTATCGGGCTGGCAAGATTTAGGTGCACAGGCGCGGAAATCCATACCCATTTTTGCAGCACCTACCATCAGTGAGTTACCAACATTATTTTTAGCATCACCCATAAAACAGAACGACATTTTATTCAAAGGTTTTGGGCAATGTTCCATCATAGTGAGGAAATCAGCCAGAATCTGTGTCGGGTGAAATTCATTGGTGAGTCCGTTCCACACGGGAACCCCTGCATATTTTGCAAGCTCTTCAACAATATACTGTCCATACCCGCGGTACTCAATACCGTCGTACATACGTCCCAGTACCCTGGCCGTATCCTTCATCGATTCCTTTTTTCCCATTTGTGATCCGGAAGGTCCCAGATAAGTAACATGGGCTCCCTGATCCAATGCAGCGACTTCAAATGCGCAACGGGTGCGGGTGCTATCCTTCTCGAATAACAATACGATATTCTTTCCCTTCAGTTTCTGTTGTTCTGTTCCGGCATACTTTGCCTTTTTGAGATCTGCAGACAGATTCAATAAATGACTGATTTCTTCAGGGGTAAAATCAAGTAGTTTTACGAAATTTCTGTTTCTTAAATTAAAAGCCATACTTCCTCCTTTTACTGATTAAATATAAATATTAAGTTTATTCAAATTTATTTATTCACTAACTTTTCTGAGATGTGCCCGTTCCAGTTTTAGCCACAGTATGCCTGAAAAAATCAGGGCGATTGCAGCACTGAACAATGAAATCCAAAGAGCATTACATGCTTCCTTCGGCCCAAATTTAAATACAAACTCAAAACACAGGGCCAAAGCCAAAGTATTAAGCACAACCACGACACGATTAACGATAACGTTTTCAGGTATTCTAATCAGCATCAATCCTGCGCTGAATCCAAGCAACAAAAATACCAGCCATCCCTCAATAAAGTGCAGGCCAAGCGCCTTCGGGGCTTGGTTCATGCCATTCGGCAACCAACACCAACGCGACCATGTAGCAAAGGCGCCGATGATACAGAATCCTGCGATCAAATAATGAAACCATTGCTTACGCATGTTCTCTTTTTCTCCTGCTTTAGAATAAAACAATTGATGGATGCCAGCGACTGATCCTGTTTAATAAGGCAAATAGTTGTATCCCATATTAAAAAATGGGGCCTGTATAAATTGTATGGTCCAGTACAACATGTAATAAACCCCGAACAAAATACCAGCCATGGTAAAAAAGAAGCCCACCTGTTTATTATCAGGAATGATAAGTACCTTCTTGAATCCCAGCAGCAGAAGGATGATACCATAAAGACCAACCATTTGTACCAGGTAATATACAAATCCGAAAGGTATGACATACATGGTCCATGCAATTAACACCGGGGTAAACGAAAATGTAGTCAGCTGAAACACCTTGCCGAAATTCTTTTCGGTTTTAAAAGCCTGGCAAAGTGAGTTAATGATCAGCGCTGCAATGATGGGCGTACCAATCAGAATCAATAATTTCAAGGTACTGAATATCGTGATCTTTGCAAAATAAACACTAAAAAGCACATCAATGCTCACGAATGGATTTCTGAAGACATCGATCATGGTCCCGATAAAAAGACAGACAAACGCAATAACACCAAGAATCAGCGAATATCCAAAAATCATCATGGGTATACGGGGTTTTTCTGCCGCAATAATCTCCCATTCTTTCGATGGACTAAACAATATGCCAATCACACGTTTAATGAGGCCTCCGCTTTTTACATTTTCAAACACTTCATCAGGTTTAACATCGGTGAAACTTTTAGCATCCATTTTTGATTCGGGAGTGGAAGCATCTGAAGGAGGCGTGGATGAACCGGAATTGACCGAAAAATGATAACCGCATTTCGGGCAGAAAGAAGCATCAGACGATACATCAGCTCCGCATTTTGTACAAAACATAGTGTTAGTTTTTTGGGTTGACTACTGTTAGGTTTCAAAAAATCCAAATAGAAATCTGTTAATACTACAGACAATATTATCCTTTAATAATTTTTGTTCCGCAATCCGGACTCTGTAGTTGAGAAGCTTCAGTTATGATGGTTTGCCCACCGCCTTCTTCTGCAAATTTAATAGCTGCCCTGACTTTGGGGGCCATTGATCCTTCTGCAAATTGTCCTTCGGCGAGTAATTTACGTGCTTCGGTGGTTGTGATAACGTCGAGTTGTTTTTCATCGGGTTTGTGGAAATTAATACAAACCTTTGGCACGTCGGTGAGAATATAAAATTCATCTGCATGAATCTGGGTGGCCAGTAATGCTGAAGCCAGGTCTTTATCAATAACGGCATCAATACCTTCAAGGAAATTTGGCGATTTGTAATACACAGGGATACCACCACCACCAACGGCAATAACGATCTGACCCTGACGGGCCAATGTTTCGATTGAATTGCGGTTACCAATTCTGATGGGAACAGGTGATGCGACTACCTTTCTCCATCCACGGTGCCTGGGGTCTTCTTTAAACACTGATTTCTGTTCTGCTGTAAGTGCATCTGCCTCTTCTTTAGTATAAAAAGGGCCAACAGGTTTGGTGGGATTCTGAAAAGCAGGGTCAGCTTTATCAACCAGCACCTGGGTAATAATGGTTATAACATCATTCTCTAAGCCATTAGCTTCTAATGTATTCCTTAATTGTTGTTCGATCACATAACCAATAAAACCCTGAGAATAGGCGCCACAGATATCCATTGGCATTTCTGGAACATCAAACATTTTAGATCCGGCGATGTTTTGCAAAATAATGTTACCGACCTGTGGTCCGTTACCATGGGTTATAACAAGGTCATGGCCTGAGCGGATGAGCTGTAATAGATTTTGGCAGGTTTCGCGGGCATTGTTTTCTTGTTCTGCAATAGTTCCTTTTTGGTCACCTCTGAGTAAAGCATTACCTCCGAATGCAACAACTGCTAATTTCTTCATGTAAATTTTGTTAAATATTTTCAGCAAAACTAAACATTCCACGCGAAATGGCAAAAAACTAAAAACCGCACATACACTTCATTATAGACACAGCAATTTTAATGTTGTGTATTAATCATAATAAAGTACTGTTGATCTGATGATTAAAAGCAAAATTAGCTGAATCCGCCGCTGACCATAATATCTTGCAGATTTACACACAAAACCGGAGTCCTTGACTCATTAAAGATCAACTGATAATCAATGGGATGTATGGCGCCAAATAATTTCTTGGGACGATGCATAATAACGTATACATCGCAATGATGCTCAGTACCGAATTGCACTGTTTCCCGGGTAAATGTATCCATCCCTCCTTCGGAAAGGGTGGTTGAATAGGGAATGTTACGTTGGTAGAAAAATTCCTCAACTTGCTCAATAATTCGTTGATACTTAAAGCCCTCTTCACTACCTGGAGGGTTAACTGAAAAAATGCTGATCTGAGCATTAGTTGTTTTAGCCAAACGTGCAGCCCATCCAACTTTCTGACGGCTGGCAAAAAAATCGTCGAGTGGAAACAGAATATTTTTGTAATTCATCATTTCACTATTCCGCTGAATCACAAAAACAGGAACGGGTGACTTACTCACTACCTTTAATATCTGGCTGTTATTTTTCCGCGGTTCATCAATGCCAAGAACCATGAAGGAAACCAAATAGGCCTCGGCGAGTTTACACATCGTCTTTATTGAACCCTTTTTGAGAACATAATCTACTTCAATATCCTTGTCTTTCCTGATCATTTCTGCCATCTCCTCTAACTTAGATTCAATGTCGGAAATTTTCATATTATTCGCACGCATATATTTGATCGTTCCCGGATCAAGAATATTCAAAAGCCTTAATGAATAACCAAACATCTTTGCCAGTGCACAAGCATGTTTAACAGCGCCATCAGACACCTCCGTAAAATCGTAAGGCAATAAAATAATGGGATTTCGCTCTTTATTCATAAAATATTTTTTGATAAAAATACATAATATCTGAATAATCTACAAAAAAATTTAACTTTTTTTTAAGTACTGCCTACTTTTATACTAATCTTCACATATTCTATCCTGATAATGCATTATGATAAATTTATTCATCATTATAATTCAAAATCACGAATTCCTGAAGTCATTATTAACATTCGATTAATAATTTATACAGAATCCTTTCGGGCGAAAATTTCCCGGACAAGCCCTTTTCATGCGCCAACCTGACTAACTTAAAACCGCTTCAATTATTGCAGAGAAATAGATTAATTTTCAATAACAATCACTCAATTAATCGACGATTTAGCTACTTAACACCGATAAAATTCAACTGAAAATAACCCGGCGATATGCTAAATTTTATATAACCATAACTTTTAATCAAGCATATAAACCTACCACCAATATTAACCTTTTTCTGAGGGGGTTTTCTGCTAATTTTCAAACGAAACGAACATATCTAACATTTCGCGCTATATTTTTGTCATTTTTTCATGTCATATTGACTTCAAAAGCATAGCTTTTACCGGCAAATTTCTGCATATATGGAAAAATCATGCAATTTTATCGGCAGAATTGATGTTTTATTTAACTGATTATCATTACAATAACGAACTTTTACATATCCTTAACAAGAAATATCTGAAACTACTTGTATTGGCCTCCATATTATCGTATATTTAGGGTCATCATTATGTCTGGCTTCAATATTAGTTTCATTTGTAAGTTATAACCTTTATTGCGCAATTACACCCGCAATACCGTGTAAATTAAAAATGTTCTTTTAAGAGGTTTTTAGCATTATCGAAGTGTCAGTATTTATTGGATTGGTTACTTCAGCCTGATAAAAAGAATGAACCGATATTAATTGACGAATCTGAAATTGGGGAATGGATGGTTTTTCGATTAATTGTTTATCACTAATACAGTTACCATGAATAAAGGAGATACTCTTGTAAGAGCCGATGCCGGGATCGCATCCTTTTACGCCGAAAAAATCCGCAAGGGATTGTTTGGTATCACCTCAAAAGTGAGAAATCACTTGTTCATAATAGCAGTTCTGCTGTTAAGTTCCAGTTGGCTCTTGTTCTCACAACAAGCCAGGGCACAGTCGGGTGTTTGTGACCCGACCGTTCCGTTTTTTACGGTTGACCTTACCGGACAGCCTGCAGGGCTATACTTATCGCCCTTAGTATCCAGATTAGATAATTGTTGCGGAACAACCAATCCAGATCGTTGTATTGAATTTGAGATTACACTGGACCCCGGAACCGTGGCAATTAATTTCACCATCGCATCAGGTGCTGTTCCTTCAGGATCAATGTTTTATCAAATCAACTGCGGTCCCCCGATCGCTGTTGGAACTCCAGTCTGTATCAGCGGTGTCGGTCCCCACACCCTTACTTTTTGCAAACCAGGAAATAACCCTAATACCTACGGAATTTTTGCCATCCCCGGACCTTCAATTACCGGCGAACATCTGGCGTCTCAAATCTGCTCTGCTACACTTATTGCCAGTGGTTACGATCCCTCAACCATTGTCTGGCACGATATCACTTCCGGAACCGGAGCGTACGATGCTTACCTGAGTGCAACTACAGGAGAAGATACCGTTACCGTTACCCCACAACCTGGATTCCCCCCTTATGCTGATTATGAAGTTTGCGGCACTCCAATAGTACCTTTTTGTTACAATACGGCAGACTGGTGCGACACCATCCGGGTATATTTTTATCAGTATGTTACCGCATCAATCAATCCTAACCCTGCAATATTCTGTCAAAGTGACGGTGGCATTATGCTTACCGGGCAGTATTTTGATGGAATCGGACCTTATACCTATGAATGGCATAGTGGTGCTAACGGCTCTGGTCCCATTATCGGCACCGGGCTTACTTATTTTGCAACCACAGGCGGAAACTACAGCTTTGTTGTGATGGACTCCACTTACCCACATTGCCCACCGGCTGTTGCCAATGTAGTTGTTACTGCTTATCCTGATGCAAATTTATCGGTTACGCCAATGGATCCGGCTACGTGTTTTGGTGTATCCGTAGATATGGTGGCATCAGGAGCTGATAATTATTCATGGTCGCCTGCAATTGGTCTTTCAACGACCACCGGACCAAATGTTACCGCAATGCCTCCATCCACGACAACCTATACTATCATTGGATGGAATAATGGCCCACTGGGTTGCGCAGATACCTTATATACCACGTTCACCGTATTACCTGACCCAGCTGTTGGTGCCGGACCTGATGACACCATTTGCCTGGGGGGTTCAACACAATTAGATGGTTCCGGAGGATTAATTTACGTCTGGACACCGTCCACAGGTCTGAGCAATCCCAATATTGCCGACCCTATCGCATCCCCTTTAGTAACCACCACTTATATTTTGAATGCCACGGCCATGACTGGCCAATCAATTGTTAATGGTAATTTCAGCCAGGGAAACGTGGGTTTCTCAACCCAATACAACTATCAGTTAAATTTATGGCCTGAGGGATTCTATTACGTTGGAACGAACCCCCGTGTCAACCACGCAAACTGGTCCGCCTGCGGCGATCATACAACAGGTAATGGCAATATGATGATTGTGAACGGAGCACCCGTCTCCAATCAAATTGTCTGGTGCCAGACAGTCAATGTAGTTCCGAATACGCCTTATGCTTTTTCAACATGGTTAACCAGTGTACATCCTGACAATCCTGCATTATTGCAGTTTTCGATTAACGGTATACTGCTCGGCGCCCCATTTAGGGCAACGAGCACTACCTGTCAATGGAACCAGTTTTATACTGTATGGAACTCGGGTGCCAACACCACCGCACAAATTTGTATCGTTAACCAAAATACCATCAGAACCGGTAATGATTTTGCACTGGATGATATTACTTTCTCGCCGCTTTGCGAAGGAAGTGATACTGTTACGGTATACGTTTCAGATGTAAATCTGAATATCGCCGGCACCAATACCAATTGCTTTAACGGCAATAACGGAACTGCTACAGTGTCCGCTACCGGAGGATATCCTCCTTATTCGTACCAGTGGTCTACCGGAGCTACTTCTCAAAGTATCAGTGGCCTTACCGCCGGAAATTACTGTGTAACGGTAACAGATATTGTAGCTTGTACCGAAACAGCCTGCATTATTATTACCCAACCCGCACAATTAACTGCTAGCATGTCAGCTATTACCAATGTAAGTTGCTTTGGAGGAAATAACGGACAAGCTACTGTAACGCCCATTGGTGGAATTGCTCCTTACACCTTTCTGTGGTCAAACGGCACAGGAAACCAAAATATTACCGGCCTTTCGGCAGGAACCTACACAGTAACGGTCACTGACAATAATGGATGTACTGCCACTGCCAGCCTGACAATTACACAACCCGCCCTGCTTACCGCCGCTATTAATTCAAGTACCAATGTTAGCTGCTTTGGTGGCAACAATGGACAAGCAACTGCGACTGCTACTGACGGAACAAGCCCATACAGCTTCAACTGGTCAAATGGTGCCCTCACTGCAATCAACAGCAATCTTATTGCAGGAACCTATACCGTAACCGTAACCGATAACCTTGGATGTACGGCCACTTCATCAGTCATCATTACCCAGCCGGCACTTCTTGTAACATCTATTGCACTCAACAATAATGTAAGTTGTTTCAGTGGAGCCAACGGAAGCGCAACAGCATCATCCATCGGTGGAACTGCACCTTATTCTTATGCATGGTCCAATGGTACCGCTACCGCAATCAATAACAATCTTATTGCAGGAACCTATACTGTGACTGCTACTGATGCTTTAGGTTGTACAGCTACCTCCTCAATTATTATTGCCCAGCCACCGCTGCTCACTGCTGCCATCAATTCATCATCCAACGTAAGTTGCTTTGGTGGAAATAATGGCACTGCCAATGCATCTGGAGGTGGAGGCACTCCAAATTACTCATACAATTGGTCCAATGGTCAGACATCAGCGGCCATAAGCGGACTCATTGCAGGTAATTATTGTGTAACAGTTACCGACCAGTTAGGTTGCACTGCCACAAACTGTGTTACTATTACCGAACCTGCCCAACTTACGGGTACTGTTTCTGCAAGCACCAATGTAAGTTGCTTTGGCGGTAATGACGGAACAGCCACCGCCAGTGCATCGGGCGGAACCCCGCTGTACAATTACCTATGGTCAAATTCGGCAACAACTCCTTCCATCAGTATCCTGATTGCGGGAACATACACAGTAAGCATTACAGATAACCTTGGATGTTCTGTTACAACTTCAGTAATAATTACAGAGCCTCCGCTGTGTACTTCTGCCATTACTTCCAGCACCAATGTAAACTGCTTTGGAGAAAACAATGGAAGCGCCTCAGTGACAGCCAATGGAGGAACACCTCCGTATACCTATTTATGGTCAAATACCCTCACAACCACCACCATTAACAACCTTATTGCCGGCACCTATTCAGTAACAGTCACTGATGCTCTGGGTTGTACCTCTACTGCATCAATCATCATCACCCAACCAACTCTGCTGGGTGCAAGCATTTCCGGATCAACCAACGTAAGTTGCTTTGGCGGAAACAATGGAACCGCTGATGTTGTTGCCAGTGGCGGCACTGCTCCCTATACCTATCTTTGGTCTAATGGAGGCGTTACAACTTCGGTGAGCGGATTAACAGCCGGAACATACACGGTCACAATCACTGATGCCCATGGATGTACAGCAACCAGTTCAGTTATCATTACACAACCCACGCTTTTAACAGCTACTATTATATCTTCAGTAAATGTAACCTGCTTCTCTGTGGCTGATGGATCGGCTACTGTTGGCGCAGCAGGTGGCACACCTCCATATTTTTATGGATGGTCATCAGGCGGACACAATGCAGCTGAAGCCGGACTCGACGAAGGCTCTTATACGGTCACTGTGACCGACATTTTAGGATGCACCGCTACCACCACTGTGATCATCACCCAGCCTACCCTGCTGACTTCTGCCATTTCTGCCTCGACCAACGTAAGTTGCTTTGGCGGAAATAACGGAGCGGCAACGGTGACTCCTGCCGGTGGCACCCCTGCCTATGCCTATGCCTGGTCAAATGGCGCTATCACACCTTCTGCTACAAACCTTATTGCAGGAACCTATAACGTAACCGTAACTGATGCCCAGGGATGTACCACCAGTACGTCAGTAATCATCACCGAACCCACCCTGCTGACTGCTGCCATTTCTGCGATCACCAACGTAAGTTGCTTTACCGGAAATAATGGATCTGCTACTGTTACAGCTGGTGGCGGTACCATTCCTTACACATATCTGTGGTCAAATGGAAACAATGGTGCCACAGCAAACGGACTGGCCGCTGGCTCATACACTGTTACCATTACTGATGCCCTCGGTTGCACTGCCACAACATCTGTTATCATTACTCAGCCCACACTGCTCACCGCAACCATTACTTCAACCACCAATGTAAGCTGCTTCGGAGGCAACAACGGTTCATCCACAGTGACTGCCAATGGCGGCACCATACCTTATACTTATCTGTGGTCATCCGGTGGGACCGGATCAACAGAAAACAATTTAATTGCCGGAACCTATACCGTTACTGTTACCGACCTTTTAGGATGCACAGCCACTGCTTCAGTCGTTATTACCCAACCCACATTGTTAACCGCAATCATTGGCTCCAGGGTAAATGTGAGCTGCTTCCATGGCAACAATGGATCTGCTGCCGCTATAGCCGGAGGCGGAACCCCTGCTTATAGTTATAACTGGTCATCAGGCGGCACAGCCGCTATTGAAAACGGACTGACAGCCGGAACCTATACCGTTACCATTACTGACGCCCTGGGTTGCACCGCTTCCGCCTTAGTGATCATTGCTGAACCTACCCTTCTGACTGCCACCATTTCCGCTACCACCAACGTAAGTTGCTTTACCGGAAATAATGGATCTGCCACCGTTACTGCAGGCGGCGGAACCAGTCCTTATACATACCTGTGGT